>CEWJ01043019.1_pt1 | contig 161284 bp, 123 predicted proteins | sample 350291 | NCBI WGS metagenome assembly CEWJ01 (sample SAMEA2622923, study PRJEB7988) | marine metagenome | isolation source: saline water (ENVO:00002010), including | reverse complement strand
GTTTTCTTCGCCGTTTTCTTCGCCGTTTTCTTCGCCGTTTTCTTCGCGGCAGCCAGGGAACGCTGGGCCCATTCCAGAGCAAGGGAAGGGTTTTCCAACGCCTCCTCCGGCAAGGACCAGTAGGACATCTGGATAGGCTTTCGGCCCGGGCTTTCGTATACGAAGGGCTCGCTCCCCGCCGCTTTGTAGTCCTCCAGCAGAACCGCATCGACCTTCATATAGAGCTGATCGTAGGCGATGAGAGCAAACATCTGGTCGCGAAAATAGACTCCGTGACCGCCGAACATGGCTCTGGTTCGTAGACCAGGGCCCAGATCCGAGAACAGATCCTCGACGAAAACTACGAATTCGGAACGGGTATTCTTCATCCAGAAATTCTCCTTCGTCACCCTCGCGCGGATTTCGCCCTGCTCGTCCTGGCCGGGTTGCTTTTGCCGACTTTTTTCCTGGACACCTTCTTCGGGGATTTCTTTGCAGCCGAGTTTTTGGCGGACCTGGCCGTCGCTGTCTTCTTCCGGGATTTCTTTACGATCGATTTCTTTGCGACCGAATTTTTCGCGGAATTTTCCGTCGTTGCCTTCTTTCCAGATTTCTTCACGACCTGAATATTTGCGGACTTGCCCACCGCTGACTTCTTTGCGCCTGGCCTTTTCCCCTGGCCGGCCGTTCTTTTCTTTTGAGCTTTGGAGGTCCCTGATGCGCTGCCACGCTTGCCGCTACCGGCGCCATTATGGGCTCCGACGATTTTGATTCGGCCCAGGAGTCGCTGGCCCACTCCCAGCTCGGAGAAAAAGCCGTCCAGACCTGCGATATCCGGCGAGCGCAAGGATAAGCGCTTCAAATCTGGCTCCACTTCCAGACCGGTTTCGATCAGCGTTAACTTCCGGGATTTCTCAAGCACATCCAGGTTTTCGCAAATGATTCTGTGAAATCGGGCCGCGCCACGCATGGAATGATCCTTTAGCGAATCGATCCGTTTTAGGAGAGAGTCCAGGGTCTTGAATTCGCTCAAGATAGCCGCCGCCGTAGTCTTTCCAATGCCCGGCAGGCCGGTAATGTTGTCCACTGGATCGCCGGTCATGGCCAGCAGATCGGCCATTTGATGGGCATGCACGCCCACTCGTTGCTTTACATCTTTGCCTTTGAAGCGTTCATCCTTGCTAAAGTTCCAGAATTCGTCCAGGGGCTCCAGGACCTGTAGCAGGTCTTTGTCCGTGGACACTATGCAGACCCGGGCGCCCCTGTTCTTGCTTCGGTATCGGTGGGCCAGGCTACCCATGAGATCGTCAGCTTCGTAACGGGGGCTGGCATAGACAGAAAATCCCATCATAGCGCCTACTTCTTTACAGGCCCGGATCTGCCGCTTCAAATCCTCCGGAGCCTCCGGTCGGTTGGCTTTGTAGGCAGGATCGATTTCGTTTCTGAAGCTAGTGGTGAGGCTCTCATCAAAGCAAAGCGCGGCCAGCCTGGCCTGGCTGGTTTCCCGAAACTTGATCAAGAAGTCCGTAAATCCGTAAATGACGTTTGCGCTTCTTCCTTCGGCATCGCGAATGGAGTCCGGCAACGAAAAGAATGCCCGGAAGAGATAGACGCTGGCATCCACCAGATACAACGGTTCATTTTTCGAGGCCATAATGCTCCGGGTTTCTCATCGGATTGTTAAGGGACGATTGCGCCAGAGTCGTTAACTTCCGGATCCACGAGATCAGCCTTCCGAAAGGATTCTTCGCACAATAGCGGAGGTTTCCGGCGAGCCCATAATCTGAAAGTGACTCAAGCCTTCCAGTTGATGAACGCGATCCTCCGGATTCTTTTTCCTGCGAAAAACGGTATCGCTCAATAGTTTCAGGCTGGTATCTTCCACAACGCCATCGCCAAACCAGGAACCCCAGATTTCTGACTTTGTGGAGATGGAGCTGAATATTTGCGTTCCCATGATGTTGTCCAGTTCGCCGTGATAGGTGTTCAAGCCATAACGGTCCGGATGATGCACGGCTCGATCCTCTTCGCGGATGATTCCATGAGACAGGTCTTTCATGGCATCGCTGCGTTCGTTGCCGATGGCGCCAAGAATGGAAACCACCGGCAGAGGAACTCGGGACAGCCCCAGACCAATCCAGAATCCCAGCTTTTCGATGTAGGAACCGCCATCCGGCGATGCAATAAAGACAGCATGATCGATCCAGTTCTTATAGTCCCCGGCGGAAGCTCCAGGCTGCATGGATAGATAGATGGCGGAACGAAGAATCAAACCGCCCTGACTATAACATAGAACCTTTGGTCGAGATTCGTAGAACTCTTCGTGAGCGAAAAAGGCGTTCAGCATGTCAAACAGCGCCTTTCCGTTCTCCGGGATGGGATTTCCTGGATTAAAACGAAAGTGTATCGGATAGTAACCCAGTTCACGCACCAGGTCTTCGAAAGATGTGGGGGTACCCGAGTCTTTCCAGAGACCTTCATCGCAGAAGAGACCGGGAATCATCAAGATTGGTCCGCGCTTTAACGAACCGGCCTGCTTGCGATAATCCTCCGCCACTTCTTCCAGCGTAGCGTCTTTGCCGTTTAACCGGAGAGAGGGTTTGATCTTGCTAATGGTCACGCCGCCAAATGAGGAGCCGGCCACGCTGGCTACTGCGACGTTGTGAAACAAGATTTCTTCGACGGTGCGATCGGAATCGGCCACGCTTTTTCTGGCGACATCGAAGGCATAGCGAGTGGCTCGGGAAGCAATACCCAGCGCCTCGGATGTGGAAGCGGCGCCTTCTTTCATTCCCCGGGATGCTTGATACAGGGCCCGGCCCACATCGGACTCGCGTATGAGTGGCTGATCCGAAAGCTTCTCCAGTTGATCGCCGGACCAGTCCATGGATTGATGCAAAAACGTCTTCAGACCGTTCAAAGTATCGGTACTCAATTTTCCTGTGCCTTGAAGCACCCAGTCTGCCAGTCTGAAAGGTTGTTCCATTAGAAGTCGATTTTACACGTTACCGCGCGAAACGGCAAGCTGAATTGAACCCGTGACGAAATATTTCCGTCTATGGACCATGAAACGTTCCCTTGTCTTACTTTTTATTCTAACCCTGGCTTTTTCCGGATGTGACCAGGCATCCAGGGAGTCCTCGCCGGCCATGGAGTCCGACGACTATGGAGCGGCCGAACCCATGGCAGAAGAAGCCGCGCCCTCCGGCGCTCCCGCCGAAAGAGAGCGCGCTCTTTCGAGTAAGGGGTTCTCGGAAACCGCTCAGGAGAAGAAAGAGCAAAACGCACAGGAAGGAACAATGTCGGTTCTTCCTCTGGATGTGTCCGAGGAAGCCAGCGGAAGGATGCTGGAATACACCATCAATCTATCCTTTTCGTCCAATTCAATCCTTGCGTCCAGGGACGTTGTTTTCGAAGCCGCTCGCAAGTACGGCTTTCTTTCTTCATCCAGAACCTACTCCAGGGACAATAGTCACTTTCAGGCCACCATACGTGTAGACTCGCAGCGACTCTACGATGCGTTAAAAGAACTGGAAAAGACCGGAAACCTCTGGCAGTCCAGTGTGGATGTTACCGACCATACGGCGGACATGGTATGGGAAAGCATCAAACTGGACCGGGAAAGACTACGCAGCATTCGACGACAGGGATTGGCGAATCGAACTGGCCCCCGGGAGCAGACCCAGGTAGAGAACCTAATCTCAGGGTCCGAAGACAATCTCGACCGGGCAAAGTTTGAAAAGTGGAAAATTCAGGACCGGGTTCAGTGGGCCACAGTTAACATAACAGTGGACGGACCGGAAGCTACCCAGGAAATCAAGGTTCCCGCATATCAAAATGCTTTGATTGGACTTACAAATTCCTTTCTGTCTTTCACTTACTGGCTACTGGAAAACCTGCTATGGCTGGCCGTTCTGGCTGTGATCGCCTGGAAGTGGAAAAGCATCTGGAATGCGGCCAGGAGACTGGTGGGTAAGGATCAGTAATTTCGATTTCCCGAGGGGCGCTGCCCTATGCGCTTCAGATCAAGCCGGTGGTGGGCCCTGCCCCGTTCAGGTCCAGATAGCGTGGGGCCTTACGCCGTTCAGGTCCGGCGGCATGGGGCCCTCGCGATTCCCTTTACCAGGCCGCCAACCGGTCTCCGGGCCCCAGAACCGAAGAACAAAGCGATGAACCGAACCGGAGGGCGGTCTTCCGGCAGAGGGCGGCCTGGGAATTCCCCGCAGGCTCTGGTTTACGCGTCTTCGGCGGCCTGAACCCCTCTGAAGTGGGGGCCTTCTTTCTTGATGATTCCTTTCTTGATCAGTTCGTTGGCCATATCCATCAAAGCCCTGGCGGACTGGTCGTTTTTCGCCGTATCATCGTCGTTTTCTTTGATCATTAATGCATGGACCACGGTTCTTTGCTCCACGTCCATCAGTCCGAGTAAGCTGCCGCTCAGGCGGGAATCCACGGTCAAAAAGGCCCTGGCCAGAACCACTGGCGGTATTTCTCGAAGAACATAATAGAGCGCCAGGTTGTCGAAGAATAGTAGCTGGTTTACCTTTTCAATCACGGACCTTTCGCATGTTTTTCGGCTGGATTGGTGTCAAGGAAAAGCGAACGCCGCCGATTAGATCAACAGAGGATGGGCCGCTAGAAAACATCTCCCCTGGTCACCTCGACGGGGATCGAAGAACAGCTAGCCGGAGTATTTGGAGTCGCAATCCAGACTGGAGACCGGCGGTTCGCACCGGTGAGCTGGAAAGGGTAAGCGGGCGGCCAGAAAACGAAAAGAAGTGAAATTATGAGATCAAACCAAAAATCCAAACTGACCAGACTATTGGCCGCCGCGCTGATTGGAGTCCTTTTTTCCTCCAGCGCGCTCATGGCCCAGAAACGAATCTACCGCTCCTCGCAGCCGGTGGGCAAGTTTATCCCGGCTCTCATTGATGCCATGGCCGATTCCGGAATGCGCTTCACTGTGGAAAAAGCTTACGATGAAAAGACCGACGGTAAGCTGGGCCTGCTTCTAACTCTGAAACCCGGCGGCCGTGTAGTAGACATTAGCTTTCACAATGAAAACGATAAAACCACCCTGGTGGCTGTAAGGTATCAGGATCCCTCGGACAGCAATCGTTTCAACCAGTTGTTTTTGAACCGACTTGGAATGAGCGAAGTGGGCGTTGGCAAGATCGACGATTCCGTGCCCGCGGGCTGGCCTTCGCCGGGCAAGTAGGCGAAGCGAAGCGGTCTTGCATCCGGAATTCAAGCCAGGGGTTGCCACCGGTGATCCCCTGGCGACTGCGATTTCGGCCACAACCGGTTGGATCTCAGTGTTAATTTGAGCCAACCATACTCGCTGCCACTCTCGGCCGCGGACAGCAATCACTTGCACATACAAATTTCCGCTTGCCGATGACTCCGCCAGGCCCTTCCCTGGCCAACATGAATACTTCGGTTCTGGCGCAGAAATTCGACTCGCTAAAGGCCTATCCGGCGCTACCGGAAGCCGTAGTGCAGGCTCTCAAAGAAAAGATCCCTGGCCTGGATGACTGGCAGTTAAACCGAATCAACCCCTACGCATTCGCAAACGACTACAACCTTGATGCACAGGACACGATCCATACCTTTGTGCATGCAGCCAAAGTAGGCATGTTCGATTTTCTCTACAATATGATCTGTCCGCAATGCGGAGGGATTGTCCACGCGCACCAGGAGTTGGATCAGATCGAAAGCGATAATTTCCACTGCTACATTTGCAACGTGAATGTCGAAAGCCAGCTGGATGATCATGTGGAGGTGGCCTTTCGCATACATCAGTCCATCCACGATCTAAATATAGATCCTCTGGCGAATGTAGAGAGTTATTTTAGATACCACTTTTCCCCCAATTACAAGAAGTCTTCCGAGCTCTTAGCCTGGATACAGAGCACCCTTCGTGGCTTCGAGGTATTGGAGCCGGAAGGAAGTTATTCCTTTGGCATTCGGCTGACGGAGGAAAATGAGCATGGCCAGGGTCATATTCTTCAAGTGGCCACGGTAGATGCGAATTCGGGATCCTTCTTTGTTGTCGATTTCAATGCGGAAAGTCCGGGGGATGAACTGCACATTGAGCTTCTGCCCTCCGGCTTCACTCCCTATGAAAAGAAAGTCCCTCCGGGTAACTACATTGTGCATGTACACAATCGTACGGGAAGAAAAACCGGAACCACGTATTTGCAACCCAATCCAATCAAAATCGTCGAAATCGCCCGGCAGAGTCCGACTGAGGTTCTTCCCTTTCTTACAGCACGGGAACTACTCAACAACCAGAGCTTTCGTGAGCTTTTCAAAATACATCATCTATCTGCCAACCTTAACCTGAACATCAAGAGTCTGACCATACTCTTCACAGATCTGCGCGGAAGCACGGAAATGTATGATCGTGCCGGAGATCTCATTGCGTACCGGCTGGTGCAGGATCATTTTAAAGAACTAACAGAAACGGTGAAAAAGAACAACGGCGCCATCGTAAAAACCATGGGCGATGCCATAATGGCCACCTTTTCACGGCCGGTGGATGGACTGCTGGCATCCCTGGAAATGATGGAACGCCTGGAAGGCCTGAATCAGAAATGGAGAGAGGACGGATACGAACTGGGCCTTAAAGTGGGGCTCAATGAAGGACCGGCGCTGGCCGTAATGACGGACGACCGTCTGGATTACTTTGGCCAATCGGTAAACGTGGCTGCCCGGGTTCAGGGCCTGGCAGGCTCCGGCGAGGTATGGATCACCGATACGGTCTGGAATCATCCGACGATCAGCGAAATCGTAACGCAAAGAGGCCTGCGAAACGAGCAAAAGGAAGCGACTCTGAAGGGAGTGGGCCGTCCCACGAAAGTCGTTCGACTTTACCATTGAGGATCTGGCAATTGGCGAAAAGATAGAGGAGTTCGAGTCCATCGTCCGGAACGCCAAATCGATTCCAATTCCGTTTTGAAGGCAGAAGATCCGGTATGGACCGCTCCAGTGTTTTCGGACACCTTTCAGGCAACGCCCAATGCGGCTCTGCAGAGCGCCAGGGGATGCTTAAGAGCAAACCAGGACAGCGCCTTTGCCGCGCATCGCAGAATTGCCTATCGCAGACCATTGGCCAGGAAACCGTAACGAAAGATCATCAAAGAAAGCAGTTCCTGACCGTCCAGCTCCGTATCTCTTTTCAGAAGATCCCTTTTGAGTCCCTTCGCATCCTTTTGCCCTGAGAGCAGAATGCGAAAAACCAGAGACTCCCGGTTCAATCGATTCTCGCCGCAAATGTCCAGGATGCTGCGTCTTAGTGCCTGGAGGCTATTCTGGTCCTGGTCGGAGAATGCATAAGTTTCTAGAGCGGCGGCCAGAGCCGAAACAGTCCGGCGATCTTCCGGTCTTTCCAATCGCGCATAGAGCTGCTCCATTTTTCTGAGGATGGATGACACTCCATGGAGCCCCAGGCCCTGGCTTTCGGAATCGGTATGCGAATCGCCCTGGAACAGCTCCTTTTCCAGGGATTGATCAAGAGCCCGTCGAAACAAATGCAGGGATTCGTAGGCGTCCGGATTTCCGGCGCCGCTGCGAAAGAGAAAGTCACCGAACTCAAAACTTGCCCGGGCGCTACCGTCCAGGGCCCATCGCGCGAACTGCAGCCGGTACAGATATTCCTGCAGCCATTCCTTCTGCTTTGCGTTCATCACACTTCTATCCTGAGAACTCAGGGATTCCTGGCACAGCCTCAAATGGTCCGATAACCATGGCACCTGGTCGGGACGTGACTTGAGGTCCTGACCTACTACGCTGTAACCGTGATAGATTGTTGTCATCAATTGAAGTTGTAACCGGTCCCCTTGATTCAAGGTGCGATTTCTAAGATTGGCAAACTCCAGAGGGTTCGAAAACTGCAAATGTTTGTCCAGCGGGCTGCCGGCGGGCGTGGCGACACCGTTTTCTTCGGAAACGAACTGGCAGATCAACAACGGATACTGACTGCTATCCAGTTTATTCCTGAATTCCACCCAGCCCGTCTTCTGCGGCATGGCGGATTCCAGGATTCCGAAGGATCGGAATTGCCGGAGCAGAAACAACTCTTCGGCGAGATACAACCGGAAGGGACCGGCGGACTGTCCATTGGCCTTGTCTTTAAAGAGGGCGCGCAGATAATCTCGGGCGCCGGTCAAATCGCCTCGGTGAAAAGCCAGGAATGTCCTCAGCTCCCTCAGCTGGATTTCCTTCTGGACCGGACTGTCCGGAGGAATTCTCTCCAGGTAATGCTCAGCTTCGGTAGGAAAGCCCGACTGGAATGCGCCTTCCGCGGAATTGAGATTTCGCAGATCACGATCACGATTGGTTGTCTCGGCGGAAAGACTCACTCCGGCGAGCATTTGTCCGAATAAGCCCAACAACAGGAAAAGTGCAATAGTTAGGGGAGCTCCGGCGCGGCTTTCGGCAATACGAGGCTCTGGCTTTGCCCCTAGGGACCCGGATACACGGTCCAAGTATATTAGATAAGATCCGTCCATCATTCTGGAATGTAGCCATCTCTCCACCCGTCCCTGCGGAAAAGGCGGACCCGGGCTTCCCGGGACAGGGTCCGGGGTTTTAGGCTTGACAGTTGTAGGGCAGTCATTGTGCTGATGGCCTTCCTGGCAAGATGGGAATGGCCCTATATTCCATCTTCGATGAATCTCCCGAGAACTTGATTCATTCGACACCATTCCGGGCCGGGAAAGGCCGGTTCTTCGGCCAGGTGGATACTGGTTTTCAATTTGAAATCCAGACATCCCCCTTCGGGCGCAAAGCAGAAATGCCAATGCGCAATCATTAATATAAGGAGAAGATTACATGGAATTCGTGTATCTTGCGATCGGATCGGGCGTTCTGGCCCTTCTGTTCAGCTTCTGGCGTACCGCATGGATCGGTAAACAGGACGAAGGAACAGATAAAATGAAAAGCATCGGAAAGCACATTGCTGACGGTGCCATGGCCTTTCTAAAGGCTGAGTATAAAGTGCTCTTTATCTTTGTATTTGCTGTAGCCATTCTGCTTGGCGTAACAGCTAGTGAAGAAACCTCCTCTCCGCTGGTAGCAGTGAGCTTTGTTGTAGGAGCCCTGTGTTCCGGATTGGCCGGTTTTCTGGGTATGCGAGTGGCCACCAAAGCCAACGTCCGCACCACCAACGGCGCCAGAACTTCCCTGGAAAAAGCTCTCTCTATTGCTTTCTCCGGCGGTTCCGTAATGGGCCTTTCCGTGGTAGGACTGGGTATTATTGGTCTGGCCGGACTGTTTGCCATCTATGAGATGAAGTACGGTTTCGATGGCGCAGCCACCAATAAGGTATTGAACATTCTTTCCGGATTCTCTCTGGGAGCTTCCTCCATTGCACTGTTCGCTCGTGTGGGCGGCGGTATCTATACCAAAGCGGCTGACGTAGGCGCGGACCTGGTAGGAAAAGTGGAAGCGGGCATTCCTGAGGACCACCCTCTGAACCCCGCCACTATCGCCGACAACGTGGGCGATAACGTGGGTGACGTGGCCGGTATGGGCGCGGACCTTTTCGAATCCTATGTAGGATCCATCCTGGGTTCCATGGTACTGGGCGCTACCTTCATGGGAGCTCTGGGCACTTCTCAGGAAGAGTTCGGCGGAATCGGCGAATTGGGCGCAGTGCTTCTGCCTCTGGTATTGGCCGGACTGGGAATCGTTGTTTCCATCATTGGAACGTTCTTTGTTCGAGTTAAGGAAGGCGGAAACCCGCAGACTGCTCTAAACATCGGTGAGCTTGTGGCTGCCGCTCTGATGCTTATTGGCGCCTGGTTTGCCATCGACTACATGCTACCTTCTCAGTGGACCGAAAAAGGGATCCTCACTGGAGAGACCCGTACCTTCTATAGCTATGGCGTATTCGTAGCCGCTATTGGCGGTCTGGTAGCCGGTCTGGCTGTAGGCTTCATCACCGAGCATTACACCGGAACCGGAACTGGTCCCGTTAAGGCCATCGTGAAGCAGTCCACCACCGGTGCGGCCACAAACATTATCGCCGGTCTGGGCGTTGGTATGCAGTCCACTGCTCTGCCAATCCTGGTAATCGCTACGGGTATCTTCTTCGCTTATTCTTTCGCAGGTCTGTATGGTATTGCCATTGGCGCCCTGGGAATGCTGGCCAACACCGGTATTCAGCTGGCAGTAGATGCCTACGGTCCCATTTCGGACAACGCCGGCGGTATTGCCGAGATGTCCGAACTGCCCCCGGAAGTGCGCGAAAGAACCGACAAACTGGACGCTGTAGGTAACACTACTGCAGCCATCGGTAAAGGTTTTGCCATCGCTTCGGCCGCCCTTACTGCTCTGGCCCTGTTCTCCGCTTTTATGAGTCAGGCTGGAATCAGCGTAATCGACGTGGCCAACCCTCTGGTTATGGCCGGTCTGTTCATTGGCGGTATGCTACCCTTCCTGTTCTCGGCACTGGCCATGGGTGCCGTGGGACGAGCAGCCATGGATATGATCGCCGAAGTTCGTCGTCAATTCCACAACATCCCCGAGCTTAAAGAAGCTCTGGCCATCATGAAGAAGTATGACAATGACTTCGAAAAGATTACGGAAAAGGACCGAGCCGTATTCGATGCTGCGGATGGCAAAGCGGAATACGCCAAATGCGTTGAGATCTCCACCAAAGCGGCCATTCGAGAAATGATTTTGCCCGGTCTTCTGGCAGTGATCACTCCGGTGGTAATCGGCTTTTTGTTCGGAGCTCAGGCTCTGGGCGGTCTGCTGGCCGGCGTAACCGTCTCCGGCGTTCTGATGGCAATCTTTCAGTCCAACGCCGGTGGCGCATGGGACAACGCCAAGAAAATGTTCGAAGGCGGAGTGGAAATCGATGGAGTAACCTACAAGAAAGGCTCCGAGCCGCACAAAGCGGCAGTTGTGGGCGATACTGTGGGCGACCCGCTGAAAGACACTTCCGGTCCGTCCATCAACATCTTGATCAAGCTCATGAGCGTTGTAGCTCTGGTAATTGCTCCTATGCTAAAAGCGGCAGGCGCGCTGATCAAGGTTTGATGCTTATCGAAAAAGAGCCGAGTTAAGAACTTTTTGATTTAGGCTTCGGGTCTGGCGTTCAGATCCGGGCCAGATGTTCCAACTCTGCGAAAGCCCGCCGATTCTGGCGGGCTTTTTTCGTCTCTGGCGGAAAGGCACCGCCCCTGTCTCTTTTTCCGGGAAACACCGCCTCCCTACCCTCCCGGCCAGGCCCTGAACCACCTTTCCGGCTCGAACCGCACGGTTCATCATCCACACGGTCACATCCGCCTAACTTTATTTTTTTAAAGTTAGGGTCTTTTTGCGTTGCCGAACCCCCGGGGGCGGACCGTCTATAGGCAAATGGGTCGCTGGATCTTGCTTTTGCTCGGGGTATCTGTGACGACGGCGTTGTCCTGCTCCCGACTTCCATGCCAGGGTGCCGATCCGTCCTGCGAACCGGCATCCGCGGCAGTCCTGCTTTTCGCATTGCCCGGTTCGTTGGGGGGCAGCGCCCTGGGGATCGTAAGAACCGGACAGTCGCTGTGCTACGATACGGCGGGGACGTCGGCTGCCTGTCCTCTGGCAACCCACCCCCTCCAGGATGGCGAAGTGCTTCTGGGAAGATTCCGCAATTCTGTGGGGACTTCCGACGGGCACATCTTCGACCAGGCCACAGGTCTGATCTGGCGCCGGTGCACCCTGGGGTATTCGGGCCGCAACTGCGAATTTGTAGGGCCTCAGACCAGCTTTACCATTGCTGATGCAAACATTGAATGCAGTAATTTAGGCGAGGGCTGGCGACTGCCTACCATCCAGGAGCTTTCAACTCTTATGGATTCCGGGCGTTCCAATCCTTCCTACAACCCCGCTCTTTTCCCTGACGGTAATTTTGGCATTGCCCATTGGTCGGCCACCGCCGATGCGGGTACGCCTGGTTCAAGCTTTCGCCTGGATTTCAGTCTGGGAGTCATCATCTCGGATGCAGATACCAATACGAATGGCGTACGGTGCGTCAGAGGTCCTGTCCATTCAGGCAGGCATACCTACTCAGCCGCTGGAGAGAATTCCGTTCTGGATACGGTTACGGGTCTTACCTGGCAGAAATGCGCGAACGGCCAGACCATTCCGAATTGCACCGGAGCTATTACGATCCAGGGATGGCAGGCCGCATTGCAGTATTGCCGGGATCTTACTCTGGACGGAAAGTCCTGGCGATTACCCAACCGCAATGAGCTCCAATCACTTATGGATTACACCGTAACCGCGCCACGGATCAATCAGCAAGCCTTTCCCAACGCTTCCACGGGCAACTTCTGGACGAGCAGCACTGTCCATGGCTCCAGCTCGCAGGCATGGACGATTGATTTCAGCACAGGTATTGTAGCTCCTAACGGAAAAGGCGGCACAGGCCCCGGAGCCCGCTGCGTGTCGGGGCCCTGAAAGACCGGAAATCGGACTTCTTTTTTTATTTTGCCGCGTTCCATTGGTGCGGCATAAGAGAAACCCGGCAGATTTCGGCAAGAAAGGATGGGCTAACTCCGTGGAAGACTTTCGATTCCCTGTTTTGGAGCGATGACATTCCATGACTCATGAAACGATTCCATATTGCCATCTCCACATTCAACATTGATGAATCGGTAAAGGATTACACCCGACGCCTGGGGACAGAACCCGTTTCGGTCATCGCCGGGGAGTATGCGCTGTGGCGAACCGAAACGCTGAATGTTTCCATTCGTCAGGACCCAACCACACCGTCCGGCGCTTTACGTCATCTTGGATGGGAAGATCCAGAAGCTACCGGATTCAGCTCCGATACCGACTGCAACGGAATCCTATGGGAACGGTTCGCAGCCAGGCATCAGAATGATGAGATTCTGGAGATCTGGCCGAATGCGAAGATTGGAAGCTAAGCGGTTGGCCGGTGATCCGCCTGGCCGAAATGACCCGCAAGCGAATAGCTCAGGATTTAAGAAACTCCAGAACGTCTCGGTGAAAAGATTTACGTATGGGGGGAAAGATCTTAACCGAACAAAGCAGTAGCGCCATTGCAATTCCAAAGACTATGGTGCCCGTAACCCATTGTTGTCGCGCCAGGGCAAGGTGAATGCCACCAAGGAAACCCGCGGAATGCAACCAGAAGTAGGGACCGGACCAGCCCGGTCCCTTTAAGGACAGCTGAAGTCTGTCTTCCTTCCAGAAACCTCGACATCGGGCCACATAGTTACTACGAGAGAATAAGTTGACCCATCGGTTGGGACTATTCCGGCGAACCAGAACAAAGAAATTAGGCGTCTGCTCAACCAGCTCCATGTAACCGGTTTGTTTCCATTGCTGCGGTAGACTCCGGAGCTTCTCCTCCAGGCGCTGCTGATTCCAGTCTCCCGGAACAGGGAAAGGGTAACCCGACCTCCAATACGGCAAATCTACTGGCAGACCTTGCATCCGTTCAAACTAAATGAGAGATGGATGGCAGTCCACTGGCAATTCGGAGTCTGTGTAGCCGCTCCAAGTGCAGGAGCCATTCCCTTTTTACCGCACAACCTTGACCGGCGGGATGGCGCTCATTATATTGAACTACTATGGCAGAAAACGAAAATCCACAAGTGGATGCAACCGTCAGTGAAGCAGAATCCGGAGACGGAGCCCCTGAAGAAACGGCGCCCGCCACCGGTGCTCCAGCCGGAAGCCAGACCGAAATAATCGATCAGGCCTGGAAAGAGATCGGCACCGTAGCGGATCCGGAAATCGGAATTGCCATTACCGAACTGGGACTGGTGTACGATGTGCAGCTGGATGGCGACAAGGCCCTGGTAACCATGACGCTGACATCCATGGGATGTCCGGTGGGACCTCAGATTCAGACTGCCGTACATGGCGCCTGCCTGAGAGTAGACGGAATCGAAGATGCTGAAGTGGAGATTGTTTTTTCGCCGCCCTGGAATCCCAGGGAAATGGCCTCGGAAGAAGCTCAGATGATGCTGGGGATTTACTGATTCCGGACCCGGAATAAGGTCAACTTCGGCACAGATGAAAGCCCCCGAAGGTCAGGGGCTGACTATACCTCCCGCAGGAATCCAGAGCGAATTGTACCGGATCACCGTTCATTGGGACCGAATGCCGGCCCACCGGGGTTCACCTGACAGATCCTGGTGGACAGGGGGACCGACGGGCATCAAAACTGTTTAACCACCGTAGGAATAAACGACCAAGAGTCCTGAGATGCCTCAATACTTCACCAGAATCTGTCTTATAATGGCTTCGGCCCTGCTACTTTCGGGCTGTTCCCTGAACGCCAATCTAAGACAGGACCTGGTCCATAGAAGCCTCTATTTCCGACCGGAAGGGACAAAAGAAATCACCTACGTAGAAAAGCCGGAAGAACTCACTCTGCTTTCTTACCCCACCGGCGGCAACAATCCTGTGGGAGCCGTTATTTTTATCCACGGCGGCGGCTGGTCGATCAAAGGACCGGATATGCCCCTTTTCCAGGACTGGCTGGAAGCGCTAAACGAAAGAGGCATCAAAGCGTTTTCTATCGAGCATCGGGTATCACCGCAGTACCGAGGGATGGCGCCCATCGAAGATAGTATCCAGGCCTTTCGCTACATCCAGACCCATGCGCGGAACTTCAATGTTCCTCCGGACAAGATTGCTATTATGGGCTTTTCTTCCGGCGGCCACATCGCTGTCATGACCGGCCTGGAATTGACCCGGCAAGTGACTTCTATCCCCCCCTCGGGCAACCCGCTGGATTCCACCGATGAAGATCTTCGCCAGGCGCGAGAGAACCGGGCCGACGCCTTTCCGCCCATAGCGATAGTGTCTTTCTACGCTCCCATGGAGCCCGGCGAACTCTACCAGGTAGGCAGCCCGGGAATCAAGACCATCCTGGAACGGTATCTGCCCGAGCCGCCGGAGAATATGCGAAGCGACCCCGGCAAAAAGGCGGCCTACCTTCGCGAAAGATTCCGGGAAATCTCCCCTGGCGCCCAATTGCATCGAAACGCTCCTCCCATGCTATTGGTCCATGGACAGAAAGACCGGTTGGTCCCTGCCACGCAGAGCATCTCATTCTATTGGAAGGCACGTCGCATTGGAGTTTCCCATACGCAGCTCATCCTGGTTCCCAGGGGAGATCATAACTTCAATGCATCCAGAAACGATTGGGCACGAGAAGCTGAAGCGCAAGCTCTGGACTACATTGTGCAGCGACTCAACAGCGGCGGCTGATCGGTAGCTCCTCGCCCTGTTCAGGAAAGAGCGCGATCGCCCAATAGCGGGAGATGACGCTATTGCAATCATGCGCCGGAAATTGAGTACCGGTCCTGGAACCACCCAACGTTCTCGCCCTTTCTCGCTTCCAGATCCCTATCAGCGGCCTAACGCTCTGACAGTTTTTCGCTTTCACTACCGGCAACCTGACGCCCTGGACAGGCAAGCTGGCCCCTACGCATCGTCAAAAAAGTGCAATGAAAGATTATAATGCACCGCTCTGCCCTCTTCGCTCTTCATATCCTCCAGGAATTCCAGCGGTCGCAGGCCAGTGAATCGTTTGAACTCCCGTATGAAGTGGGATTGATCATAGAAATCATATATCCGGGTCAAATACTTGATATCCGGATTCTGATGAAACTCGGCCAGCATCTGCTCCATTCGGCGAATTCGCAGATAGAGGTACGGACTGAGTCCTGTGACTTCCGAAAACAGTTGCCGCAGGTGACGAACGCTCAAGGGTAAGGCGTCCAGTCCCTTCTGGATCTCACGAAAGTCAGAAATGGTATCCAACGTTTGCAGTATCCTTCTTTTGCTTTCAGGTATGGTTGTATCTGCATTTCGAAAGTAACCACTGAAGTCCCGGTTCAGACTTTCGCACGCAGCCACTTCGTTCTTCCGAATAGTTGCTTCTTTCTTCACCTCAGAAATGCGTGGAAGGTAATCCTGCGCATTTACTATGCTATTGGAAATGGCCGCCGGGGTCCCATCCGCCAGGAGAAACAGTGCGGTGGGGCGAAAATCCACAACTATTGAGCGATTGTGGCATGGCACGGGCCGTAAACGCGATGGATACGAGCGCGGGCCGACAACCATTTCCGGAAAGCCCGGTTGAACGTCACCATTGGCCATCACGGCCGAGTAGACGTCTCCCAGGTGCAGAAACAAGAAACCCTGGGTCCAGGCTGGAAACAGGCGATCATGGATCGTAGTTCGAGAGAATAGATATCCTTTGATAAAGCGCTGCAGTTCTCGCGCTGGCATGTGCAATTGCATGTAACCCATAGATGCGCCTCGATGATCATGTAAGCAAAGGCATTGAAGGCCAGAAGTTTTTTCCGCTGGTTTTCAATAGCGCCTCGTCGGGCGCTGGCGATGGCACAGCTCTTTCTCCGTAATATCCAATACAAGACTCTTCAGAAGCTATAGAATCACAGGTCATCGCCGACGGTATGCCGGTCGGCAACAACAGGGTTTTCTGCACCACTGGACGATGGATACAAACCAGCCATGCACAGGAAGCAGAGCCCTGCGGAGATTAACATGACTGACTTAAATACAAGAACAAGAGATAGTGGAGCTCTGGATTCCGGTGTACTGCATGATAGCAATGAAATGCTCTTATACTCTAGAGTGAAGAGCAACGCTCAACACGGCGCTCTCAAGGGTTTCGCTAGAAAAGAACATGTTTGGAACATTTTCAATACTAGTGGACGCACCAGGGGGCGAAGTAGGCCCGGCAGAGTAATCATACCAATCTTGCTGGCTGCACTGGTAATAACCGCGTTCTTCTCCAACTGCAAGGGGAACGGCGACAATAATGAATTGGCGCTGCTGACCTTATTGGCCGCTTCTGGATCAGAGAGTTGCGACAATGCCAGCTCTACAGTTCATGGCGATTCAGCCTCGCCGGCAGGGTGCGTCGGAATCGCCTACTTCGAAGGAATGGCAGACGATGGAAGCTCCGATTACGAACTATGGAGAACGGACGGAACCGACGAAGGAACGTATCCGGTAAAAGACATCAACCCGTCCGGATCCAGCTATCCCCAGAAATTTGTCGAACTGAATGGGAATGTAATCTTTGTGGCCAGGGAGTCCAGCAGCAATCCAGAACTCTGGAAAACCGACGGTACCGAATCCGGAACCACTCTGGTAAAGGAAATCCATCCCACCGGCAATCCTGGCATAAACTACATGACAGTATTGAACGACCGGATCTATTTCGCCGCAGATGATGGCAGTAACGGCAAAGAACTATGGGTTACGGACGGAACGGAAGCAGGCACTGGCATGCTAATAGACATTAATCCAGGAAGCGGTCATTCGTCACCTTCTCTTCTCACAGTATCCGGTAACAGGCTTTACTTCAAGGCGAACGACGGAACCAATGGAGCGGAGCTGTGGATCAGTGACGGTACGGCCTCGGGAACTTCCATGGTGAAAGATATCAATACATCAGGTAACGCCGTAATCGATGAGATAATTCCCTTCAATGGTAAAGTGTACTTGAATGCAGACGACGGAACTAACGGGAATGAACTCTGGAGCAGCGATGGTACGACCTCGGGAACATCCATGGTAAAAGATATCAATCCTTCCGGCGATGCCTATCCATTGAAGTTCTATGTATTCAATGACCTGCTACTGTTCAGGGCCACAGATAGCGACGGCGTGGAGCTATGGATAAGCGATGGAACGCCCAGCGATACTTCCAAGCTTAAAGACATCTACTCCGGCTCCAGCGGATCCTATCCCTACTATTTCGTGAGCCTGGGCGAACGGGTATTTTTCACGGCAAAGGATAGTACCCATCAAACCGAGCTCTGGGTTACGGATGGCACAGCATCGGAAACAAATATTGTAAAGGATATCAAGGCCGGGGCCTCTGGCTCGGATACAGCCTACCTGACGAATGCGAACGGTACAATTTTCTTCTATGCCACGGACGGCTCTTCCGGCTATGAACTATGGAGAACCGACGGAACCGAAACGGGTACAGAAATGGTTGTGGATCTGGCAGCCGGCGCGAACTCGAGCGATCCCATGCCGCTCTACTACAACAACGAAAACATAGAGGAATTCACTCATGCTGGAAATGGGATCGTTTATTTCTGGGCTGATGCAGAGGCTGATGGTACCTACGAGCTCTACAGATCTGATGGAACCCCTTCCGGCACATCCCAAATCGGTACGGTTATCTGGGAATGATCCTTTCCCGGATAAACGGATTGACTCCAGGCAGGCAAAATAGAGGTAGCGATGGTCCCGGGGCTGTAGATTATTTTTGAGAAAGGCCCTGAGAAAGAACGATGAAAAAGACCTTCGATACGCAACGTCCTGGGAATGTTTTTCGCTTTCAATAAGGAACATGGCTTCAATGCTTTGCAGCCATGTTCGGCGATTTTTTGATCTACCTTTTGATTCTGGGCTTTTCGGTTCCGTTTCGGATACTGCCCTACCGGTGGTGCCTGGGCTACGGCAAATTCCTGGCCGGGCTTCTATATCCAATTTCCGGAAAGCAACGCCGAATTGCAGCAGACAATATCCGGCAGTCCTTTCCAGATAAGGACGAAGCGTGGGTGAAGGACACTACCAGAAAAAACTGGTTTCACCTGGGTCATCTGATTGCGGATTCCTTCTATGGTCCTCGAATGAATCAGAAATTCTACGATAAGTATCTGGTTTACGAAGGCGACTCCCGCGACCAGGAAGCGAAAGCTCTGGAGCGCGGAAACGGCATAATTTGCAACTGCGGACATCTGGGCACCTGGGAACTCCTGGTACAGTACACAGGGAGAATTTTGAAGGGCGGCGGCATCTATAAGAAACTGAGCAACCCCTTTGTGGATCGCTGGTATAAGAAGGTCCGCGAATCCAGCGGAATCGAGCTCTTCGAGGTAGAAGAAAGCCAGAAGGCCATTCGCTATCTGCGGAAAGGCGGGCGGGTCGGATTCGTTTCGGATCAGAACGCCGGACAATCTGGAATATTCGTAGACTTCTTTGGTCGGCCCGCCTCCACATTTCGCGGCCCGGCCCTGATGGCAGGCCTTACCGGCTCAAATATTGTGATGTACAGCGCCATTCACAAGAAAGGCGGCAAAGTGCATGTTAAGATCGAAGACCTGGGAACGGTGGATTTCAAGGGCTTCCAGGACCGCGAGTCAGCGATTCGGCACTATACCGAAAAATGGGTGAAGGCTCTGGAAAGTCAGATACGAAGTTGCCCGGAACAGTATTTCTGGGTGCATCGGCGCTGGAAAACGAAACCTCCGGAAGCAACCGCAACAACTGCACTAAGCAGCTAGAGCGGCTTTTCGAAACCTAAAAGAGCCGGTCTTAGTCCGGCCCGACCGTCTTTTCGGCCTGGTAGAAGTATTCCAGGTTCTTTTTGATATATTCATTCACCTGCGGCATCACCGACTTGGTAATCCGCAGATCATCCACGAGAATAGAATTGATGAACTGGAATATATGCTCTTCGACTTTCGCGTTATTGTAGATGTAGTAAGTCAGATCTCCACTGGAAGGCCTTTCGACGTTAAAGGAGCCCTGACTCATGTAGGGCTGTTTGGAAATAAAGATCTTATCGTGCTTTGGCATCTCGATGGTTTCGATTTCATTAAAACGAGCTGGAAACTGATAAATGCCGTCGCGAAGATAGGGCTCCTGGTAACGAAACCGATAGGTAACAGGTTCGTAGGCCACGAATACTTTGTAACCGTCCGAATAGAAAGTTACGTTTGTATCGCTCATGGCTACGTTCTTGACGTTCTTGAAAGCAATAAGCTCCAGCACGGCGTAATTGCTGGCTTCATTATCAAATGTGGCCTTGATGATGTAGCCATTTTCCTCGAATGGGATTTGCTCCTTCATCAAGCCTTCGAACAGATCGATCCACTTCAATGCCATACGCTCATCGTAGATGAGGGCACTCTATTTGTAAATCAGCTTTCCCGAACGGCCCTTACAGTTTCTGAACTCCCGGGCGGGAAGACCGCCAGGACCGGCCAGGCGCTTCTTCCGGCCTGGAGCAGTCCATTTCCGCCCACGCCCCCGGAGATTTCGGACACAGCAGGCGATTCAGCGGCGCTTCTTCGGCGATAGCGGGCCTGAGAACAGTCTCACAGATACCGGGGCCGCTACCGGGCCAGTAAACAGATCACCGGAACGAGCCGATACCATTGTCGATCCCAGTTTATTGTTGTTCATTACGCAAAATAAAATCGTACAACAAAAAGAGTGACATAATAGCCGTGTAGTCGCGAATCCTTTCCCGGTCCAGGGGAAAAAACAGCGGATGGACTTCGGACCCACGCGGACCGGCCAGGCCCACAAAAACGGTGCCTACCGGTTTCTCTTCGGTGCCGCCGCCCGGACCGGCTATTCCGGTTATGGAAAGGGAGTAGTGCACCCCGGTGCGCTGGCGCAGCCCGGAGGCCATGGCCCGGGCGCAGGGCTCGCTTACGGCCCCGGACTTGTCCAGAATCTCTTGCGAGACTCCGAGTACCTTAACCTTGGAATCGTTGGAGTACACCACAGCGCCGCCGTAGTAGAAGCCGGAACTACCGGCGCGATCCGTAATCAGTTTTCCCACCAGCCCGCCGGTACAGGACTCCGCCGTAGCCAACCAGTAACCTTTTTCGAGGCAATGCTCATGGATCAATTCTTCCACCGGACGATGGAAGAAGCGACCCCGATAATGCTCTTTTACCGAATCCTCAATCAGCGCAATCTCTCGTTTTTGCGGCGACTCGAGAAATACGCGGATGTGTCCGCGGCCCGAAGTAATACCCCATTGAAAATCTGGCGAAAGATCGTCGCGAATCGGCTCTATCACTTTAGACTGAAAGGACGATTCCCCTTCCCCGTAAACATAAAGCACCGATCGCTCCATCGAGCGAGCCGGCAACCGGGACAACAAATCTTCGCTTACGGACTCGAACATGGGATGCATTTCCGACGGCACACCGGGCAGGGCCAGGACCAGAATGGTTCCGCCTGCAGATGTTTCTTTCTCCAGAAGGATTCCGGGGGCCAGTCCGCGGCGATTCTCTACAACCTTCTGGCCTTCCAGGACACGAACCTGTCTTCGCGCCGATTCCAGCTTAACCCGGGAGCTCTTCCTGGCCACCCACTGTAGCTTTCGTAGTGCGCCGGGATCTTCCGTGGTCGGATGCCCGCTGAAACGGGAGAGTACGTCCACCGTGTGGTCGTCTTCGGTAGGTCCCAGCCCGCCGGTTATTACGATAAGCGTAGTTTGCGATGGCCCGGTCTGCCCGTCCATACGATGAAAATAGGCGATCAATGCTTCCGGGTCGTCCGGCAGTATGGTCATACTGTTTATAGTTCGCCCGACATCGGAAAAAAACTGGCACAAGAAAGGACCGTTGCCATCCCGGGAGCGCCCGGAGGCCAGTTCGGTGCCGGTGGATAGTATATGAATTTGTGTCATTTTCGCTTTCGTCCTTTATCGTCCGACTGCAAGAGTCCAGGCAGCAGCTGAGAAAACTGTCGTTGCCCATTTGGGATTTTTAACCGCCCTTCTCTCAGGTGAGTTACCGCTTTTCCTGTCCGAAGAACAACTCCATGGCCTGGAAATCAAAATAAGCTTTGTGGTGCTCCGGACGGACATTACTCCTGAAGGCTTCTCCCGCATCCACGAGAAAGTCGTAGATCCGTTCCAATCGATCCGGGCTAAACCGATTCTTTTCTGTATCGCGCTGCTGCAGGATCTTTTTCTGCACGAATTCATGCCGTCCTTGAATTCCCAGAAAACCGGCCATTTCCGCAGGCTTCATACTCATGGAAGCGCCCAGACGATAATGACGCAATTCATTTACCCTGCGCAGAATCTGCGACATTAGCGTAAGAAAGGAATCGGTCGATGCATTATAGCTTTGAAGTTCGGCCCGGTAGGCAGACACATCGCCGGAGAATAGACTGTCCACCAGCCTGAAAAGATTCCAGCCAACGCGGGGAAAGAGTACCTCGCGCACATCCTCCAGCGATACCGACTTATGTTTTTCCGGCGGCACCAGATCCTTCAATCGCTGCAAGGCGCTCTGCAAAGCCCCGGTGCGCGGGGGCGTTCGCTCTTTGATTTCGTGCAGCGCCTCCTCGGAAAGAATGAGTCCGGATGAATGAGCCATTTGCTCAATTGTTTGCTCCAGTTTTTCGGCGAAGATATCCCGCGAGACATAATGAAGCACATTCGATCCCAGGGATTTCAGGAAACCTTTGTTCGGACTGCCTTCATGCTGTAGAACCAGCAGCGTGGCATCCGGTCTGGAGGAAAGGTCCGTCTGATAGGTGTCTTTCCGGGACTCCTTTGCCAGTAGTTGCGGAAGTACCTGCTCAGCATGGCGGAAAACGATCATTCTATAGGGACTGAATAGTGGAATATTGAATAGTTCTTCCAGAAAGCGCTCTCCGTCCCCGGGCTCGCCGCTAAAAGTTGTGATCACTGCTTCCAGGGGAGTCATTTTGCTCTCCAGCTTTTCCAGAACCGAGTCAAAAATAGTCTCATCATTGCCGGAAACCAGAACTACAGGAGGCGCCTGTACATCCATTTTCGAAAGCTGCTGATAGAATTGCTTTAGATCTTTGATTTCCATTTGGAATACTCGAAAAACCGCCCTCGGACAGAGTTTTTTTTTGCAGTATATCCTGACTTTCATTTCTTTGTCCAGAAAGGGTGCGAGATTCATCGCCCCTCCGGAGGAAGAAAATGAGCAAGACAGGTGCCAGGTTACTAGTAGAGCTTCTGGAGTCCAGAGGTGTGGATCTGGTCTTTGGCTACCCGGGAGGCGCCATTCTTCCCTTCTACGATGAGCTCTATCATTCCAAGATGAAGCATATCCTGGTTCGGCACGAGCAGGGCGCCATCCACATGGCCGAAGGCTATGCTCGCTCCACGGGAAGACCTGGAGTTGTTATAGTTACTTCCGGTCCGGGGGCCACCAATATTGTCACCGGGCTGACCGATGCGAAAATGGATTCCATTCCGCTCTTTGTTATCTCCGGACAGGTGCCTACTTCCGCCATCGGTTCCGACGCTTTCCAGGAAGCGGATATGTTCGGGATCTCCATTCCCATTACAAAGTACAATGCACTGATCAAAACCCCGGATGAGATCGCCGACGTTTTCGAAGAAGCCTGGACCATGGTCACCAAAGGCCGTCCTGGACCGGTTCTTCTGGACTTTCCCAAGGATGTTCAAACCGGCCTTACCGAAAAACTACAGGGGCAAAGCGGACTCAGCCCACGGTTTGCAACGCAACCCGAGCTCTCCGGCGACTTCAAAGCTTTTGCCGAAGCTCTCAATAGCGCGAAGCGACCTCTGCTTTATGTAGGCGGCGGCGCCATTAATGCGAAGGCTTCCGAAGAGATTGCCGATCTGGCCGAAAAAGCGATGAGCCCGGTTACCTGTACTCTGATGGGACTGGGAGCTTTCCCTGGAAGCCACATACTTTCGGTGGGCATGCCAGGAATGCATGGTACGGCGGCAGCCAATAAGGCCATCCTCGAATGCGACTATATTCTATCCCTTGGCGCTCGCTTTGACGATCGCGTGGCCGGTGTGCCCGGTGACTTCGCCGCCGATGCAGTTCGCGCCCATGTGGACATTGATTCCGCCGAGTTCAACAAACGAGTGAACGTAGATCATGTACTCCACGGGGATCTAAAAGAAGTGCTTCGAGCGCTACTTCCCTACGTAGAAAGCAAAGATCGCTCCGAGTGGGTGAATCATCTCGATGGCTACAAGCAGAAGTTTCCGCTGGAATACGAAGAAAGCCAGGAGCATATCAAGCCACAAAGGGTACTGAGTCTTCTGTACAAGAAATCCGGCGGAAAGGCCATTGTTTCTACCGACGTAGGTCAGCATCAAATGTGGGCCGCTCAGTATTATCTGTTCGACAAACCCAATCGATGGCTCACCTCCGGAGGCCTGGGAACTATGGGCTACGGTCTACCGGCCGCCATTGGCGCCAAGTTCGCCAATCCGGATGATCTGGTGATCTGCGTTACTGGCGATGGCTCCTATCAGATGTGTATCCAGGAATTGGCCACTATTCGACAATACAATCTGGGCGTTAAGATTCTTCTTCTAAACAATAACTTCCTGGGCATGGTTCGCCAGTGGCAGGAGCTATTTTACGAAGAACGCTTTGCCGAGTCCGAATGGCAGTACAATCCGGATTTCGTCAAGCTTGCAGAAGCCTATCATATCCCGGCCATGCAGATCAATCATCCTTCGGAAGTGGAGAGCGGTCTGGACTTTCTGCTACACGATGACGGCCCGGCTCTTCTGGAAGCCGTGATCCCGGCGGATGAAAAGGTCTTCCCCATGATCGCGGCGGGTAAGAGCCAGCGCGATATGGTGCAGTTTTCGGACATAATCAAGCAAAGGTCCGAGAAGAAATAGACGCTTCTGATCACTGCGGACCAGGCTAGAACCCGGTCTTTTCGAACCTGTGGGCGGCCCAGATGCCGCCCGTATAGTTTATCGTATTTCAATTTCCTGAAGTCTTCACGGAGATTCTCGTCGGCAACTCGGAGATACCCGGAGCCCTTTCGAGATTGGCGCCGGACAGTCACATACCCGATGCTCTAAAATTTCCCCTCCCTCAATTTAAGTGTTGACCTTTTTCAGGGCACGAATAGAAATCTTGCATCCCGGGCTGACCTGGGTCGATCGCTAATTGCCTTTGTCCCGCCAATGTCAGATCCTGGAAATTTTGTTTGGGTTAAGTATGATGAATATCTATGCGGGTAACCTCCCGTACAGTTTGAAAGAACAGGATCTTCAGGCTCTATTCGCAGAGCATGGAGATGTGGAAAAAGCCACGATCATGATGGATCGTGAAACGGGCCGGTCCAGAGGATTCGGATTTGTAGTGATGCCAGAAGAAGGTCAGGCTCTGGCCGCGATTTCTGCCCTGAACGGTCATGAAATCGATGGTCGAGCGCTTCGCATCAATGAAGCCAAGCCAAAAGAGGACAGGCCAAGATTTGACCGATCCGGCGGCGGTGGCGGAAGATCGGGAGGAGGCCGTGGAGGCCCACGCGGCGGCGGTCGTCGAAACAACTACAACGACGACTATTAGAATTTGGTAAGCGGCAAACCCGCACAGGCCGGCTGATGAAGCCGGCCTTTTTGTTTTTCAGGCAAGCGAGTCCAGGAAACACCGGGCTCGAGTCGCCGCGGCGCGGACCCGGAATCGCAGGTTACGACAAAGCTATTTCGGAAACCCGCCCCGGGGAGAGCCGTGGTCAGAGGGGCAGACAAAGACCGTGAAAAAGTCCAGCTATGTCAGGTTTACACTGTGGGGCATTTAGAAGTGGCCGGTGATGGTATCATCCGGACAGCGGAGGCATGGGCGGCAAATCAGAGTGGGAAGTTAGCCGTCGTTGCCAATGGCTTCCGTAGGACAGGCTTCCATCGCTTCCCGGGCTTGATTCTCTTCTTCGTCATTTTCGGGCTGTCGGGCAAAGAAGGTGTGGGTTTCGCCATCCGCATACTTAAGCAAATTGGGCGCCTCGTCCATGCATAAATGACAGGGAACGCAGGTTTGATCAACGTACCACTTACCGGAGGTGTTTTCGGGTTGCTTGATTGTAGGATCGGCCATGGACCAGTGAGATCTGTCAGCGTTTCTAAAGTCAATATCTATTCGAAAACCATGCCGCTGGCCATCAGATCCAGGGTTGCGTCATCGCCAACGCTGGAGTCTGAAAACACGTAGGGAGCCGGCTCAACACTCTGAAGATCCTGTTGACCGCTGCTTTGCCAGCCCAGAAAACCAAGCCCCAGGACAATGAGGGCCGCTGCGGCCAGGGCAGCGAGCCGTCGAAGCCCCTCCTGCTTGCGAACGACAGCCCCGGCTATTCTGTAATCCCAGGTCTCGTCCTTTAGCCTGGCTTCGATTTGCTTTTCCAATTCATTCATTGTTTTCCACCTTGATTCTTTTCTGTTACCTCATCCCCGGTTCTCCGCTGGCATGCAGAGGCCCCACGAAGCCGATCTTCGAATTCAGACATTCCCCGGGTCTTTCTGGCTGACCATTTTGCCCGGTGAGTCCGGAATCAGGATCTCCTTTAATCGCTCCCGGGCGCGATGCACTCGCGACTTAACGGTTCCTTCGGGCGCGCCGGTGCGAATTCCAATTTCCGCCAGACTATGGCCTTGAACAAGCAGAGTCATAGTCTCCCGGAATGGCTCTTCCAACTGCTGAAGCGACCTTTCAAGAGCATCCTGATCCATCCATCGGTCTTGCTCACCGTATTGAATCCATTCATTCAGCAGAAAGAGATCGCTGGCCACTTCCATTTTTCTGCGATTCGACGCTTCGCTTTTCTGAAGCCGAAAGCATTCATTGCGCGCGATCACATAGGACCAGCTGCGAAGCGTAGCCTCGCTATGTTTGGACGGGCCGCCGCCCTTCCGTAGTGCTCTATAAATGCGAACATACGTATTCTGCGCCACATCATCGATAGCATGCGCAAGATCCGGGCTCAAATAAGCCCGGATTGCGCCCAGCACAGCCGGCTTGGTAAGAGTAACAATCTTTCGGAATTGTTTCTCAGTCACGGTTTCGCTTGCCTTTTTCCCGCGCGAATTTCTTCATCTGCTCTTTCCATTTCTGCTTTTGCTCGTCGTTCAATATTCTAAACGTCTCGCTACGGCCATCCAGCATAAGTAGTCGCAACTCAATCCGAATATCGCTTATTTGTTCCATTTTTGCTTTCACTGCGTTGCGATCCGGCGCTTCCTGGCTCATCAATTCGAAAAGCTCCTTTCGCAAAGGCGCCATTTTTTTCATCAGAGCTTCTCTTTTAGGAGCATATTTTGCCATGATGGCTCGAACCTGCTCCGTTTGTTCATCGCTTAGATCCAGGTTCTTGCGCATATGCTCCAGCCGCTTTTCCGGATCCATACGTGGCCCTTCTTTTCCGGGCTTCGCGGATAAACCGCCTGCCGAAAGAATGAGCGTCAACGCAGCAGTGGCTCCCAATAGCTTTTGAGTGGTGTTCATAGGATTCTCCTTTTTCTCGGCCCATGGTCGTCGGCCGGATACAAGGAGAACCCCGCCGGAGACAAAAAGGTTCCCGGGATCCGAAAAAAAAACATGCATGGGCTGACAAGACGGAAGACTTGGCGCAGCACGAACTAACAGCCCTATCGGGTTTACAGCGGACATCCCATGTCTTTCAATTCTTCCATTCTTGCTCGATTCTTTGAAAGGGGCGTCAATCCGATTGAAATGTATTCCAATCCTTTTAAGCCTGCAATCTCATCCGGCAAATCCTGCAACGATGATTCTACGAATCGAACATCACGCAATTTCGAAAGCCTTCCGATTTCTGGAGAAACGGTTTCCAATCTTGACGAACTCATGTTAAGGTATTCCAGATTGCGCAGTCTACCGATTCCATCTGGCAGGTGCCGAATTTTCGTATTTGCCAGCTGTAATTCCTTCAAGCCTGTGAGGCTAAAGAATGATTGTGGGAGTTGCGAAATCGGATTCCTGCTCAAATCAATCTTTTCGATTCCCTTTACATCTAAAATCCCTGAGGAAATCTCCGTGATATTCATAGCTGATAATCTCAGCCATTTATGAGTCCCGTTATCAATTATGAACTGAAGGGCGACTGTAATTTCTTGAGGCGTAAAGTCCGCTGAACTCAGGATATAATGGAGTGCACCAATGCACACTGCGACTTTTTTGTGGTCGAGCCCCAACTCCTTTGCCTTGAGGACATACTTGTCAATCGGCTGGCCATGTGTCTTTAATCTCTTGATTGGGGAATTTAAGACTCTGCGATACGTTGATCCCTCTAGAATTTCGATCAAGCATTGAGTTCTGCTGCCCAACATCCGCTCCCCTGCCATCGTTGCCCGGGGTAGTGTCCACAACAGATAGTAATCTGTGACTTGTTCCTGTACGATGCCATTTTTTGAGGCATAATCGATGGCAATGTCGACGTTCTTCAAGTCGTCATCAGTCAGAATTTTACAGCCGGAAATTGCCTGGAAATAAAGGCGCTTCGTGATAGACGAGAGGGTTTTGTCGCTTATCATGTTCGTCCTTGAGTCTGTTGCAAAATAGTCTTCAAGAGATAATACACCGCCTTCATGAAAGGCGCCGGCCCGGATGAGTGCCCTCGGGGTGACCATCGGAAATAGGCTCCCCGAGCGCACCAGAAAGTGAAGTATTGTCGGACGGTACGATCTGAAGAGAGGCATCAATCACTTTCATTAGCTCGCCTTTGTCCACCGGCTTCAGCATGATGTGCGAGAATCCCAAATCTTTCATTCGTTGAATTACTTCCGGCTCGGAGTGGCCGGTAACCCCGATCACCGGAATATTGTATCCCAGCCGGTCCATGTTGATTTTGAGCTCAAACCCATCCATCCTGGGCATGGAGATGTCCGTAATCACGCAGTCTATTTGCGCGCCACTCTTCAGGATTTCCAGAGCCTCTTCACCGTTCGTAGCAACATGGCAGGTCGCAAACTTTCGCTTCAACAACATTGAAAAGAGCAGGAGGACTTCCCGTTCGTCATCCACCAGCAACACGGACATTTGACTTCTACTTTCCAACCGGCAACCTCAGCAGAAATTTTGCGCCCCCAACCATAGGCTGATTCTCAATGGTCCCGGCGAACGTCTTTTCGATAATAAGTCTGGCAATATACAACCCCATGCCGGTACCCGAGGCAGGACCGCGGGTGGAAAAGTAAGGCTCAAAAATCCGATCCTCAATACCTGGCTTGATTCCGCTTCCGTTATCCTGAACCGAAAGGAGCAACTCCGCGTCCTTCGCTGTCTCCCTGCGAATGATGATTTCAGGACTCGACGCTTCTTCCAGCGCCTCCATAGAGTTACTCAGAAGCGTTAGAAGCACCTGCCTGAACTGATTGGAGTTTCCCTTAAGCGTCACATCGGCGAAATCCCCCTCCACTCTGCAGGTAATTCCCCGGCTTCGCAGTTGCCCTTCGAAGAATCGCACAGCAGACTCTATCGAATCCAGGACACGAAACTCCTCGATTTTTGCCGATGGCCCGTAAAACTCGCGGAAATCTTCAATAGTCTCAGAGAGGAACTTGATGCGGTCCGAAATCACCGGATAGATTTCTTTGAGCTCTTTGACGTCGTCCGCCGGCAAACGGTCCAGGTTTTCCTCGACGATTTCGCGACTCAGTTCCGTTCCCAGCAGTATGGCATGCAATGGCTGTCTCCACTGATGGGCGATGGCAGCCAGCATATCGCCCATGGCCGCCAGCTTGGATTGCTGAATCAAAGCATGGTCCTTCTGACGGCTCTTTTGTATCTCCTTTCTTACCTCTTCCTGAAGGGCGCTGTTGAGCACCTCCAATTTCTCGGATTTCTGGACCAACTCGGTAACTACGGAAAAGGTGACCACGAAGCCATCGCCCAGCTTGACCGATTTATTGGAGAACCAGTCCGTGATTCCGTCCGCCTCAAAATGGAACAGAAGCGATTTGCTGTGACCGGTCTCCACTACTTCCTTGTAGAGCTCAAAAAGGGAACGACCATATTCAGGCACGATGTCCCGGTGACCGGGCATGACTTCCAGAAGCCCCTTCCCTACAATCTCGGATTCTTCTTTACCAATTACATCGCACGCTACGCGGTTTGCGAAACTGTATTCGAAGTCCTCTATTGTTCCGGCCTGGTTTCGCCGAGCCTTGAAGTACATAACGCCGTCCAGCGAAGAGTCCAGGACCTTCTTCAAGGTCTCCCGGTGCTGAACCGCCTCTTCTTTCCAGCGCAAGTAAGCGTCGCGCAGAAGAAGCTCGGAGGCACTTTCGCCGGTAAAGTTCTGGGAGAAGATGATTACTCCATCGGAAACCTTTTGTAGTTCCAGTTTGTACAGGGCAATCCTTCCGTCCGGAAAGGCGAATTCATTCAGAACGGACCGAGACTCGCCACTCAGTTGCACGTCGTGAATGGCCCGATAGATTTCGGTAGCTTCTATCCCTGGATACACCCGCTCCATGGGCATACCAATCATCTCTTCCCTGGACTTGCGCACTTCTCCCAGGAGAGTGCGATTCACGAACCTGTATTGCATGTCCGGATCAATAATCTGAACCCCGACACTCAATTCGTCCAGTAACTTGTAGCTTTTATCCATCAGAGTGCTCAAACTGAATGCTCAAAGGCTATACTGCGCCAAAAAACTTTCCCCCGGGGTGGAGTAAAAAACCAGACAGGGTGTGAGCAAAATAGGAGGACAGAAGCCTTCTGTCACTAACTTTCATTGTTATATGTTAAGAAATGACGGTAACAGGCAGGGTGCCTGCCCCGGCTGGTACCGATCTCTCCCGGGGCCCTCCAGCCTCGGGAGAGATCAGTAATGCAAGAATTAGCAAATTTGGGCCTTGCCTGGCGTTGCAGAGGTAAGCCGTGCCCGCAGGGGCATCAGATTCTATGCAGTCTTTGTCCGACTGAATCAAAATTTACGCAGACTGTACATGATGCTTTCCAGAACTTTCTCGCCTTCCATGCCTTTCACCATCACGGCATGCACCGCAAAAGCCACCGGGTAGTCGTCCGGGTTCAGGTTAATCAAGTTCGGAAGAGATCGCACGCCGAAGACTCCGTTGGACTTGTGGTTGGGATCCGCCTTACCTTTTACAAAATCGTGCGCGTATTGACGATCTCGGGCATCGGCGCCAAAACAGGCCAGCATTAGATCTGTCAGCCCGGAAAGACCGCCAAAGGTTTCCGCCTGTCCGCCCATGGCCGTGCCGATGGCGGTCATTTCCCGGAAGAAGCGATTGGAAACATGAAACAGGGAATTGTCGCAGTTACCGCCCAGACTGCTTTCATAGTAACCGTCCAGAAGTCCCGTGGCCAGCGCGTAGATGTTTTTAAGCGCCCCACCCAGTTGCACGCCTCTAACGTCCGAAGGATTCACCGCCGGTCGCACAAATACGTATCCGGTGCTAAAGAGCTGCGTAAGTTCATTGACCAGTTCCACTCGATTCGCAGCCATTTCATAGCCGGAGATTTTCCTTTCCATGATCTGCTCGGGATAATTGGCCCCGGCCATAACCACATGTCGGGCAGGATCGATATCGTATTCATTTGCGAGGTCATCCAGAATCAGGCCTTTTTCCGATCCGGTAAAACCCTTTACAACGCTAATGATTGGAGCGTCGCCTTTCTCCAGATACAATTTCAGACGGCTATAATACTTATCCAGCTCCCAGGGTCGGGCAGCCTGCACAAACAGAGTTCCCTGTTCCACATCCACCGGATTTGAAGTGAAGCTGATATTGGGAGGCAACTTCAGTAACGGAAAGTTGGCGCCATCCACGCGACGGGCATTGTATTCCTGAGCCTTTTCGGCGTCGTCCGTATAGATTAATATATCGGCATCCTTATTCGCAAGCACGGATGCTATCGCCGTTCCATAAGGAGAGTGGCCGATCACCACTACTTTGTGAGCGGGCTTTGTGGACCGCTGTATCAGTCGGTTTTCCTTATTTCGCGGATCGTCGGCCACATACAGGTTTCGATAGGTGCCATGACGATGTTTATGCAGATTCTGGCCTACAATAGTGGCGAGGTTATCGATGATGTACTGTTTCTTGTCCGCGGTTTCTGGAACGTCCAGACGATCCACAAAATCGGGCAATTCTTCCATCTGCTTTGCGGATAGCTTGCCCACCAAAATGGGCCTGCCCAATGCCATCTTTCCTTTCGCCGCATTAAAAAGGAATGAAGACGTAGGTAGAATGTTATCGGTACCTTCCAGGGTTACCGGAATAATGATCTTATTGGCTACGTAATGATAGACTGTATCGACGAAGGAGATCAGCCTTCCGGTGCGGCTACGAGTGCCTTCGGGAAAGATAGACATGATCCGCCCTTCTTTCTGTAGTTGCTGGGACTGGCGAAAGGCTCGCATATTGATCCGGGTCATCAAATCCGCAAGACCCGGGTTATCGGACATGTCCAGTTTGGAACATACCAGAAGAGTGTCGAACATGTACAAAGCCAGTCGCGCGAAGTCCGGCTCAAAAGCAAGACGACCGGCAATGAAGACCAGCTGGTCGGCGATCATTCGGGCATCGCCCCCTTCGTTGTAGAGCATATTATAGATAGCCGGAGCGTCCAGATGACTCATATGGTTGGATATCAGAGTTACTGGAAACTTCCCGAGTAGGGGTTGGATGTACTGGATATTCTCTCGGCCCTCGAATGTAAAGTTTCGCATGAGCGGCGTAAGAAACTCCACCATGAAATCCCGCAGAGCCGGGTCCTGGCGAGTATGTACGCCAACTTCATCCAGAAGATCCGGGTTCTGGAATGTTTTTGTAACATCCGGCAACGGCGTGCTTACGGAGAGTTTGAGGAACTTGGTCAAAATCTCTTTGGCCCGCTCCTCCGGCACACCGTACTTGATGAAGCCTTCTATGTTCTTAAAAAACTCGCGCTGCCAGGGCGCATGTGTATGAGCGCCGCCTTCCGCATCAGGATTCATGTTGCTATCTTTTTCTGCCATAGGCCACGGATTCTCCATTCAATGGATCGTAGAGGCAAACCTTTTTTGAATCCTACAATTATCGAAACAGTGGTGCGCAGGTCAGGCCCTCCAATCCGGCGATTTTAGCCAGAGTCGGAGGCTTTCCACTGACTTCTCTTACCTTCCGTGGCCTTGCCAGGCCTGTCGAAGCCGGCATTGTGGCATTGAGACCAGGGGCCCCGCGGTCCCGGCAAGGCAGGAAAAGTGCTGGATTTACTGCAGCCCCACTTCAAGGCTATCCTGTACCCGGGTACGTCGCTGATATTATGCGCCGAGGCTGTAGCCCGGGCGGCAACCTGGGCACAGGAAAGTGGACGAGCTATGCAGCCCCGGGCTGTCAGGGCCGAAAATGAAAATGACAGGAAAGCATACCCTTCAAAAAGTGCAGGCATTGGACTGACAGAGACGGTTTTTTAAGCAACATGCTTCGGAACCAGGGTTGCCCCGAGGGCGAGAATCAAAATGGCTAAACAGAGAAGCGACAAACAGAAAAAAGCCAGCACCAGGGGCCGAAAAAAGTCCTCCGATCCCATGTCCTATTCGCAGCTTCAGGACTATCTTCGTGATCCGGGCCAACCGCAGAAACCGCCGACCCGCTGGGATAAATGGAAACACGATTTTCGAGAGTTTCTAGAGTGGGTTCATTTAAAGGGTCGGGAAAAGCTCACCATCATGGTGATTCCCCACAATGAACGTAAGATCTTTAACGCCCATATTACGCTCTATTCTCTTGCTGCCGGACTCATTACGCTTCTCATCGTAATGACCATCTCTGTTTTTAGCCTGGTAGGTAAATCCGGGGAAGATATTCAGTTCTACGATATGGGGCTTTCCAACTCCCAGTTTAATCTGCAGAGCGTTCGCATGGCCGAAGAAATCCTGCCTCTGCACGGAACCATTACTCGATATGCAAATACAATCGCCGAGCTCTACTTGAAGCTGGGCGGGAAGAAAACCGAACCCTATGCCCAGGGGGGCGCCGGCCAGGCCATCATGGAAGATGAACTGGAGAAGCTTCGCACCGCGGTCAAAGAGTGCAAGGAACTGGGCAGCGATTGCGACCAGACGAGGACCGAAGAGCTTCTGCAGCGGGTACTTTTCCTTTCCCGACAGGACAACGAAAACCTGAAGCGAGCCGTGGAGCTTTCGGACCGAATACTGAAAGAGCTTAAATCCCGGGAGATGCAGAACCTACTCACCAACACTCCCAGTATCTGGCCTGCGCAGGGATATATTCTCAGTCCCTACGGCTGGCAAACAGATACTCTGCGCGGCAAGCAAGTTTTTCGCCAGGGGATTGAAATCGGCACGGTACCGGGTACCGAAGTCGTAAGTACCGCTCCGGGCGAAGTCATAAGCATCGACTACGATGACGTTTTTGGACTGCATATCTGGGTAGAGCATCGATTCGGTATGAAGACATTCTACGCTCACCTGGATCGTGTCGATGTGGGCGTGGGCGATACAGTGGAAAAAGGCCAGACCATTGGCACATCCGGTCGCACCGGTCAGGCCCCCACGAACATGCTATACTACGAGTTACATATAGGCACGGTAGCCTACAATCCACACGCATTCATGAATCATCTGCAGGAACAATGGCTGAATCCACCGAATCGTTAATCGTCAATTCGCTCATTGGCGAAGGCTCCGAATTTCGCGGCGAGTTTAAAGTCAAAGATCTAATTCGAATCGATGGCTACTTCAAAGGTCTCATTGAGACCGAAGGCAAGGTTCTGGTTGGGCAGAGCGGTCTGGTAGATACCGACATTCGCGCAGGGATCGTTGTCGTAGGAGGCGAGATCCGGGGCTCTATTCAGGCAAAAACCCGGGTGGTTCTTCTTTCCACAGGCAAGCTCTACGGAGATATCGTAACCCCGAGCTTGATCGTTGAAGACGGCACTGTATTCCAGGGTCGCTGTACTATCAACACCCCCGCCACTGCTTGAATCCCGGACGGAAGAACGGAGCCCGATTCTACCAACCCACGCCGAAGGAAATCGGATTTCCAGTATCACGAATTGATCGTTTTTCTCTAACTTTTGCAATGCCGTCCTGGAGTCCTGCGCTCATCCCAGCCTTCGAGCGCTCATTAAAGCATATGATGTTTTTCTCAATTCAGATCCCCCGCCCTCCCATGCAGGAGGTATCTGCACAGCCAGGGTACCATGGACAAAGAACAGGTCATAGAACTCATCCAATCTGCCTTTGATGGCGTGCCTCAGCCGGACAAGCTGACATTGCATGTAGCGGAAGCCCATGATAATTGGGATTACGACAATGATGCGATTCACTGGAAAAAGGATCATAAAGGCCCCTGGCAAGATGTTCCGGATGATCATCTAGAGGAATGTCAGTTCGCTTTGAGCTATCTGGATCCGGTGGGGTTCAGATACTATCTTCCTGCATTCATGGTCTGGTACCTGCGCAACTATTCCCATCCGGGAAGGGTTCCACTGGACAATGCGCTGTATGCTCTGGAACGCAGTGTGCATGAACCAAAACGGAAGGAATTCGACGATAAAAAGTATTCGCTTTTTTCGGAAGAGCAGCTCCGGGCCTGTGCCGCTTTTGTTCGGCTGCTGGCCGAGGATACCAGCGGCATGACCGACGAGGATTTCGCGGAAAGGGCATATTACAAATACTGGCATCAGTTTGACGTATATTGAACGGTTCCGGTAGCGCGCCGCCCGCGCCCCATAGAACCTCTTTTGAAAGACCGTTTTTCCTCTTGCCCTACTCCAGCAAATTGCCGTAATAAGTAGTAATGGATGCCAGGATCAAAGAAGAACTTATCCGGCGCGGCGACGTGGCCTTTGAAGAGGAAGACTTCCACCGAGCTCGGGAGTTCTACACCAAAGCGGGGTATTCAGAAGGCTTGATCCGCATCGGCGACTACTACATGTATGAAAAACGCCTTCCATTAATGGCGTATGGCTATTACAAAAAGGCCGGCGCTCAAATCAAGATCGATGATCTACACCGCCGAATGGTGGGCGCCTTTGCCCAGTGGATTGGTCCGGACAAACTGAAGGACGATTCCCTGGAAGACGTTTTCGCCCCGGACGACATGAAGCCCGACAAAGACGGCATGATCCGAGTTCCTGTGGCCACGGATCTACTCAAAGAAGCTCGCAAGATTTTAGAGAACCAACACTAGAAGCTAGAACGTGTCCGATGACGCGACCTTTCCGATTCCTGCGCCGCGCTAGCCGGTCAAAAAGCAACCGGAGACTCTAAACCACAAAGAATCATTTTTTTTCGACAAACATATGGGATTCTCGTCCCAAGCAAGCAGGGGAACCGACTTATCCCCCTGCCTGAAAGACGGGCATCCGATCCCATACCGGGGTACTGCACCCACCTTTCGCGGGAATACGGACTTTCCTGAATTTTTTACTGACACGTTTTCGTGAATCTACCACACTATGCCTCTGCTGTGATGAATTCACCTATCTACATAGATGCCAGCGATCGCGTGGGCAACTGGGCCCTTAACTTGCAGGCAAGCGAATTGCAGTTTAATGCAAATGCGGCCAAAATACTCGGACGCCCCGAGTTGCGGAAGGTCGGGGTAGAGGAATTCTTTCAGTTCGTTCATCCGGATGACCGGGCACGGGTGCAATCCTCGCTCCTGAGTTCCGGTGCCGGCCATTCGTGCAACCTTCACTTTCGCATATTGCATCCCGATGGTACGGTTCGCATCCTGGAGAAAATCGGGTCCATAGCAGATCAGGAAATCCAGGGCATTCTCCGAGACGTGACATTACGCGAAAGCCAACTTCAAAAGCTTATGCGCGAAAACCAGGAACTGGCCGAAGCGCAAAGCCTTGCTCTTATGGGCCGCTGGGAACTGGATCTGGTACGCAATCATCTGCACTGGTCCTCGGGCATTTTTGAGATGTTCGAAATCGATCCAGAACGATTCCCGGCCTCCTACGAGGCATTTCTGAACGCCATACATCCGGAAGATCGTGGCCGGGTAGACAAGGCCTATACAGATTCTCTCAAGAACCGCCAGCCATACGAAATAGAACACAGATTACTCTTTCCGGACGGACGCATCAAATGGGTTCGGGAAAAGTGTAAGACCGCCTTTGATAGCCAGGGCAAAGCCTTACGATCCACAGGCATCGTACAGGATATAACCAGTCAGAAACTCGGCGAATTGCAGCTTAGAAAAATGGAAACCTTCCTGGAACGAACCAGCGAGGTAGCGGGCATCGGCGGATGGGAAGTGGATTTGACCACCGGGATTCTTTTCTGGTCCGACGTTACACGAAGGATTCACGATGTTCCGGATGGCTATCAGCCAAATGTTCACAATGCCATTCAATTCTATGCGGACGAAGCCAGTCGAAAGGCCATTCGAGAAGCGGTGGAAAGAGCCATGAGTGCCGGCCAGTCTTTCTGTCTCGAACTGCCCATAAAGACCTGGAAAGGAAAATACAAATGGATTGAAGCGCGCGGGGAAGGCGAACTATTCGATGACAAAGTCCAGCGGGTCTTTGGAACGGTCCAGGAGATCACAAGCAGAAAAGAAGAGGAAGCCCGACAAAAAGAGGAACACCGCCGGGCTCTAGACCATAACCAGGCCAAAACTCGATTTCTTTCCAATCTCAGTCATGAACTCAGGACCCCGCTAAATGCCATGCTGGGCTACGCGCAGTTGCTGAACGGGCCCGGGGAAAATCTCGGTCCTACCCAGGCCCACCGAATCGCAGAGATCTTAAAAGCCGGAGACTACATTCAGGGCCTACTGGCTGATGTTCTGGACCTCTCCCGAGTAGAATCGCGCGAACTGGATCTAAACATCTCTACCATCGACGGGAAGTCTTTGATAGAGCAATGCATCCGTTTAACCGGCCCCCTGGCCCAGAAAAAGGGTATACGGGTGAACTTCGAGCCACCCGGTAAGGACCATGCCATTGATGCCGATCCATTGCGCAGCCAGCAATGTGTTATTAACATTTTGAGTAATGCCATCAAATACAACCGCACCGATGGTTCTGTAGAAGTCCGCATCGAAAATACCGGAACAGGAAATGTGCGAATATCCATTTCGGACACCGGCCCGGGTATCCCGGAAGAAAAGCAGACAAAGCTCTTTGAGCCATTTCAACGTCTGGGCATGGAATCTTCCGGCATTGAAGGAACAGGGCTGGGATTGGCTCTTACAAAGGAGCTACTGGAGCTTATGGGCGGCGGTCTTCGCTTCCATTCGGCTTCCGGAAAAGGATCCACCTTTTGTCTGTATTTCCGGGAGGGAGAGGCAGCCTCGCCTCTTTCAGACCTGGATCTGAAACCTCAAGAAGGAAAAGATCTAAATGCCATCCATGGCAAAGTACTCTACATCGAAGACAACCCGATCAACATGCGGCTCATGGAGCAGATTATTCTTTCTACTCCGGGGGTCGAACTGCTAAAAGCCAACACCGGCGAAGAAGGTTTGCGAATGGCCCGCGAAAACGATGTAGACCTATTTCTCATTGATCTGCGGCTGCCGGATCTCACTGGCTTTGAAATCATTCAGACCATTAGAAGCTGGCGCGATGCGAGCGTGAAGCCAGCCATTTGCATCTCTGCGGATGCCATGGAATCCGAAATTTCCAATGCGCGAAACGCCGGTTTTGACGATTACCTGACCAAGCCTCTGGACATTGCTGATCTTCAAAGAAAGCTGGCGCATTATCTTCACGCTGATCCCTGAGGCCGCAGGCAGTCTTTATCGCAACCCCGGTTCTACTTCATTTATGGGCGATCGCCGACAAATAACATCGGCACCGCCTATCTGGCTTGCCCTCCTCTTTCTTTCGAAGTCCTGGCCGGCATAGTCCTCTATAAAGTGTGACTCCTCTGGATTTCCTCTAATTCCACCCACCGTTCCATGGCCTGTTCCAACTCTGTGTTCGCTTCAACATGCCTCGCGCCCCAGGTCGCCAGCTTTCCCGAGTCCGACTCGCCGGAAGATAGCTTACTTTCCAGTTCGGCGATCTCCTTTTCCAGGCTTTCAATGCGCCCCGGAAGCTCCGCAAGCTCTTTCCGCTCCTTATTGCCCATTCGCCGCGCTGGAACGGGCCTGGCCGATGTCGCATTCGTCGCCAGCTTATCACCTTCCCCGTTAGTCGTGCCCTGATTCGACTTTGCCAGCAAGACGGCTCCAGCCGGCCTTTCCCTGTCCGCGTCGCCTCTTGCGGACCAGTTATTCTCCTGCAACCATTCGGAGTCTCGACGATCTTCGAGGAAGTCGGATGCGCTGCCTACATAGTCCTGAATCTTTCCATCCGGACGAAATAGGAAGAGATGCGAGGCTACGCGATCCAGAAACCATCGATCGTGCGAAACAGTGACCACCGGCCCCGGAAAGTCATCCAGATAGGATTCCAGAGCCGTCAGGGTAGAAATGTCAAAATCGTTTGTAGGTTCGTCCAGAATCAGAAAATTCGGCGAGTTTAATAGAACGGAGACTAACAGTACTCTTCGCTTCTCGCCGCCGGATAGCTTGCCCAGCGGACGATAAAGCACCGATGGATGAAAAAGAAAAGCTTCCAGGAGCTCGCCTGGCGAAAGGCCGGTACCGATGGTATGATGGCCCACTTCCTGTTTGAAGAAGTCTTCTACTCGCATGTCATCGGGCATGATGCGGCCCATCTGATCAAAGTAGCCGATTCGAACAGTCTCTCCGTACTCGATGCGACCATGGTCCGGGCTGCGACGGTTGGCGATGGTGTCCAGCAATGTAGATTTGCCGCATCCATTTGGCCCCAGGATGCCAACACGGTCGCCGCTCTGAAATCTGTATTCGAATTCGCTGAACAGCGCCTTGTCCTCGACGCTGGCTGCCAGATCGTGAATCTCCAGGATTTTGTTTCCCAACCGGGCGCTTTTTCCGGCCAGCTTCATCTGCTTTTGCTCGGAGTACTTGTCTCTGCTTTGCACCTTTTCAATGCGATCGATTCGCGCTCGTTGCTTGGTTCCGCGCGCTTTAGGCTGCCTTCGAAGCCACTCCAATTCCGTGGAAAGGAACTTCTTTGCTTTGTGCTCGGCGAGGCGCGCCTGCTGCTCCAGGGCCTCTTTCTTCTCAAGAAAGCTGGAATAACCGCCTTCGAATCGCCGCACGGAGCCCTGGTCCACCTCCAGGATGGAGCCTACAATGCGGTCCAGAAAGTAGCGGTCATGGGTAATCAGCAGTAATGCGCCTGAGAACCGTCGCAACCGATCCTCGAGAGACAATATCGCATCCAGGTCCAGATGATTCGTGGGCTCATCCAGAATCAATAGATCGGCTTCGCTTAACAGGGCCCGGGCCAGAGAGGCACGGCGAAGGCCGCCGCCCGAAAGCATGGATAGCGGCTTATCCTCCGCTTCAATGCCCACAAGAGACAATACTTCGCGCACCTGTCCTACAGGCAGACTCTCTCCGCCGGGGCGAATGTACTGCTGAATGGTTAAATCGGAACGGGCTTCCGGATTCTGTTCCATGTAGGCGATCTTCAGCCCCTTCTTGTGCACGACCTGACCTGAATCCGGCTCCTCCAGCCCGGCCAGTATTCGCGCCAGCGTAGACTTCCCCTGACCGTTTCGGCCGATGATGCCCAGCTTCTCGCCGGCATTCAATCCGATGGTCAGGTCCGCAAACAGAGTTTGATCGCCGTGTCTTCGTCCCAGGTTCTGGGCTGAAAGGATGTTCATCGGTTCAAGGCATGCGCTGGCCTTCAGGTGTCAACGCTGAAGAACCGTCTTTCCGTTCCCATGAGGCAGGCACAGACTCCCTGACTCTGGCTCTATTCGAGGCCGTGCACAACGACTTCGGGCCGGATTGAGGCTGGCAACGGTTCCAGGAGGCCGTGCCATCGGGGCTGGCCTTCTGGGGGACAATTCGCCAGGGGACTTGTTTTTCCTTTTGCATTCTGATCGCCAGAGCTGATTATCGGGTATGGAATTCAAGCGCACGCCCGACGAAGCATTTCAGAACCTGGTGGATTATCCGTTTTCCCCCAACTATGTTGATGTGGACAGGTCCGGCATGCGAATGCATTACGTGGACGAAGGAAACAAGTCGGGCCCCCTGGCGTTACTGCTCCATGGCGAGCCCAGCTGGTCCTATCTCTACAGAACGATGATTCCGCCCCTGGCTCAGGCGGGCTTTAGAGTGATCGCCCCCGATTTAATCGGCTTTGGTAAGTCCGACAAACCCGTAATCGCCACAGATTACAGCTACCAGGCTCATATTGACTGGCTTAAGAAGCTCATCCTGGAGCTGGATCTAAAAAACATCAATCTGTTCTGTCAGGACTGGGGCGGTTTGCTGGGTCTTCGCATAGCTGCCGAAGAGAAGCACCGATTCGAGAAGCTCGCCGCCGGGAACACATTTCTGCCTACCGGGGACCAGAAGCCCGGCGAGGCCTTCTTTCAATGGAGAGATTTTTCGCAAAAAGTAAAAAAGCTTCCGGTAGGCCGTATTATAGGCAACGGATGCTTTCAGAAGCCCGGCCCGGAAATCCTGAAAGGCTACGAAGCGCCGTTCCCCGACGAATCCTATAAAGCCGGAGCTCGCATTTTTCCGGCGCTGGTCCCGGTGGAACCGAACGATCCAGCGGCTCCCGCGAATCGAAAAGCGTGGGAGGTTCTCCAGGCCTGGGAAAAACCTTTTCTGTGTACGTTTAGCGATTCCGATCCAATAACGCGAGGCGTAGATGCCATCTTCAGGCGAAAAGTCCCCGGCGCGAAAGGTCAGAATCATGTTACGATTCCCAATGCAGGACATTTTCTTCAGGAGGATCAAGGCGAGCTTCTGGCAAACCATCTCATCGAGTTTTTCGGCAGGGTTTAGAGCTCTCTGGGAGCGTTCAGCCCTGGAAGAGCCCAACCCGCATTGCCAACGGACGAACGGATTGATTCCAGACCTGGACAAGAAATGCCGAGATTGGGGCCGGACTACTTCGCGAGGTCAGGCAGGGTTTTCGCGCTGTTCTTTGCCGTCTTGATTTAAGAATTCCCTTTCTGACTCGGGTGGCCGGCCTCCGGTAGCTTACTTTTGCCTGGTTTTTAGGCATCCAATCTAGCAGCGAATCGGCGAAAAGGCGGCCGGATTTTCCTTGACCCCCAACCGGACCGGACTTTCCTCTCGTTTTAAATTCGTAGTAGTATCGCTCCTACTCTAGCAGGTATCCCATGAATCGTATCAAGATTTTTGCCATCGCGGCAGTTTCCGTGGCGGGACTGGCTCTAAATTGCCAGACTAAAGGCCCGGACATAATAAAGGATTACCCGGACTATAGTTCGGAAATCAACCTTAACAACATTGGCATGCAACCGCTTGGAGCCGCCAATAATAACAGCCAGATCATTGAAATCCGAAAGAACAGCGAGGGAAACCCGGTGGCATTGCTGGAGCTGGATTACAAGAATTCCGGTTTGAATGTTATCCAGGAGATCAAGAACGGGAAGATTCTGGAGCACAACATTGTAATTATGGATGCACAGGGTCGCGAAATAGGCCGGGCCCCCATCAACTTCATCGCCTTTGAAGTAGAAGAAATCACATCTTCGGTGCAGTCGCAGAAGCTGCTCTTCACAGATTCTGGCTCCGAAGTGGAATACGACAAATCCGATCGACCGGAACCTCAACCACTGGAAAGACGAGCGCGGCTGAAAGTTTACGAAGATGGCGCTCGTGTACCTCAGTACGTAGAACTCAAGCGATCCCCTGCCAGCGGCAGCACTGTCTCCATTTATCTGGAACTGGTGTATATTCAGCCGTTCTACTCGGAGCTTTGCGCTTCCGGCGACAAGGACTGTCCCTCCGTGGAAAAGGTGGCCTTCAAGCAAATCGAGAAAGACAACCAGGAAACTCTTACAGAAATCGAGGACAAAGTTAACAAGACTCTGCAGCGAAGCGGCGAAGGAAACGAAGCTGAAGTGGTGGCCCTTGAGTCGGATGCTCTGGTATTTCGCCTAAAGAAGCCTGTAGAAGAATACAAGGAAGGGATCCAGCGTGAAATCAAAAAACTGAACAAGCGCCCTACCAATAATGAAGATAACGATCCATACGTTAACTACACCGCCCGAGGCGGCGACTACCTGCATTACCGCGAATGGAAACTGCTGACGGTACCGCGCTATTTTCAGATCAAGAACGAAAGCAGCCAGCCAGTCCAGCCAGGGGTCGAGGAAGGTAGCGACAGCTACATGGAAGACCTCGATTCCGGGAAAGACTCGGCAGATCCCGGTGACAATACCGAATCTGCCGATAGTAGCGACCCGGAGGAAATGCAATCCAACTAATCGCCCCCTACATGCGAGTTGCCAACGTAATCAAACCCCTTTTTGAGAGGCGGCTATTTCTGGCCGCCTTTCTCACTTTCATAGCCGGCGCCCTGCACGCAGATACCGTAATACTCAAGAATGGCGTAATCATCGAAGGCGTTGTCTATGACCAGAATCCCTACATGTTGCGGATTCAAAAGGACCAGGGCGCGGCGATCACCATTCGCAAGAGTCAGGTGATTCGAGTTATCTATGGCGATCGCGTGGAGACCCTGGAAGAGAAAAAGCGGGAAAAGAAACAGGAACCCACGCCAGCCAAAAGGGAACCAGTGAAAGAACCACGCCCCAAACCTGCCGTGGACACCCGAAAAGAACCTCCAAAAAGGGAGACCACCGAAAAGAAGACGGTTCAGCCGGAGAAATCCGAAACCAACGAGCCAGAAGTAAAAACAGAGCCGGAAGTAGAGAAACCCGCCGACGAAACGAAAGAACAGAAACCGGAAATCATACGCAGGCCGGTCTCCAGTGCCCTGGCGGACCCGAACTCTTCGCGCTTTATCGCCAATCTTAAATCCACACCGCCGGGCCTAACAAAGAAAGAGCTTTCCAGAGCCCATTCTTTAATCTATGGCGAAGGCGACGGCAAACAAGAGTTAATTCTGCGCGACAGGCCTCATTCGCCGGTCATCGATCTGAATCGCATAGTCGTAGGACCTGTGGATCCGGACAAAGAAGGACGACTTCGCATTCATACCGACGACGAAGGTCAGCCGGTAGCGCTTGTAGAAGTGGACTATTCCAGGGCTGGCCTGAACGTCCCCCAGGCAATTCGGGACGGCAAGATCCTGGAGCATGAAGTGTTACTCCGGGACCACAAAGGAGAAATCCTGGGCCGAGCGCCGCTCAACTTCAGCAGTTTTCGCTTTGAAAGGATTACCGAACAAAAGAAAGCCCGCCGCTTTCTAATCCTGCCCAATGCAACTTCGGTTACGGTGGAAGAAGCGGAAGATCCGGAACCCAAAACTCGTATCGTTGCGCACATTAAGAACTACACTGACCGAGATGCCATCCCCCAGTCCATTGAGCTGAAGCGACGACCTGATACGGATTATCCGGTCACCCTCCAGGTACGCATGACTCTCATTGATCCCTATCTTGCGCCTTTGTGCAAGGAATGCCTGGAGGATCCGTTGTATCGAGAAGCACGGAGCGACTACGACGAAGCCCTGGCCCGACTGCGAGAATTGGAAGCCAATCCAGACCTGCTGCAGGAAGACACCGCTACCGAAGCGGTTCGAGCCCCGCAGGAACTGGCGCAACTGGCGCATAAGAAAGCCGAGAGCTATCGAGCTTCCATAAAGAATGCGATTAGCCGTATGAATGAGACGTCGCATAAGATCAAAGAAGGCAAGATAAAGAACCATTCGTCCAACGGTAACTTTATTCAATACAGACAGTGGCATCTGTATTCCAGACCATACTTCTTCCGAGTATCCACCGATAGCGCCAACTAAGCCTTGATTGCGTGGCGCTGAGCCCGCCCGGACGAGCGCCGACTCACGCACAACATATATCTTTCAGCGAAATTCTATCTGATTTATTACATATCTCATAGTATCTATTCGTTTTAAGCACAGCCGATCTTTTACAGGAAACAGGCCACGGAAGTTCTATGCGAGTTGACCTGGATCAGGCCGACTATTCCATTTGCCCAATGATGCGAAAATGGATGACAGAAATTGCCAGATTAACCGGAGTGCTGTCGCTTTTGGGACTGGCCCTGGGCTGCACCGGAGTTCCCAGAACCACCGAATTTGACTCCGCGCTACCGCGAACGGAAATCGACGGATTTCCGTTTCATACAGTTGTCTATGGCTCCGAAACCAATCCGCCAGTTCTGTTCATTCATGGCGGCCCGGGCGGCGATTTGGAGTATTTGCGTCCCATGAAGGCCCTCGCAGAAAACTATCAAGTAATACTCTATGATCAACGGGGCTCGGGACTGAGCCCTAGAGCGCCCACCGATCAACTTACCGTGGAACAGCACCTGGCGGATCTCCATTCAATGGTAAAACACATCGGACAGGGCAGCCCCATCCGAATCGTAGGCCACTCCTGGGGAGGTATGCTGCTCGTTGCCTACCTGGGACAACACCCGGAAATGATCAAGGCAGCGGTAGTGATTGAACCGGGGATGCTGTATCCGGAATCGGCTGTGGAGTTCGTAAAGCGAATGAAAGAGCATCAGTCTTTCTGGGCCATGCTAAAATTCATCCCCGCATTTCTGGCCGTTCCCTTCATCGCAGAAGAGGACGGACATGAACCCACCGACTACGTAATGACAGACATTCTGAATGGCGGTGCCTCGGGGCCTCCCTATCAATGCGAAGGCGAATCCCTGCCCGAAGGTTCGTTTGTGCGAGGCGGATACCAGGCATTCGACACTCTACTGGCATCCGTTATGGATGATCCAGGATCATTTCCTCTGGACCTGACAGAAGGTTCCCAACGCTACAAGGGACCGCTCCTGATGATTAGTAGCGAATGTAGCGTATTCGGATACGATTTTCAGAAAGAGTACCATTTGCCCAGATTGCCACAGCAAACGAAGCACACCCTGGCCCCGAAAATGGGACACAACATGCTGACCTTGAATCCAGAATGGAGCACAAAAACCATCGCCGAGTTCTTCAAGGCCCATCGGGAAAGATAAGCCCGGGCGAGCTTCAGGCCAGATTCGTTCTAGATGGACTGCCGGTAGCATTAGGATCTTAGAAGCCGTGCCACGAAAATGGATACAGTGGATTGAAGCCGGCTACGTTGCCGCCCTGCCCTTTCTGGGAGCCTGGTCCGCTCTGGAGCTGGATTCCGATTACGCGCAATGGATCATCTTCGGCGGCTGGCTTCTGGCCACGATGAACATATACATATACGTACCTGTCATTTTGCAGGGCATGGGCCGCAACTGGGTCCTTCTAGCTCTACCCCTGGCGCGAATTCTGGTTCTGGCCTTTAAGCAGTCGGAAAGCGATGGCTCTCTCTGGGCCTTCTTCCTGGACGAAGCGCTGATTGAAACCGGCAGCCTTATGATCGGTTTCGCATTGTATTTCCTTTTTGGAACCGGGATCGCTGGCACATCAGCCTGGTCCGAATTTGGCTTGCTGGGAGTGTTATTGTTCGTCTTGCTCTTCCTGGGATCAGTGGGAGGGTTCGTCATGGCCTGCCTGGAGCAACAGCCAGAGGGACGATGGGACACCGTCGTCTACATGGGATTGGCCCTCGCGCTTTCTGTCTGGCAAAAGATTGGATTCATTACAGCAATCAAGAATGGCGAAGCCAATCCGGATGCCGTATTCACGGAGAATTTCATGATTCTGGCGCTGGCGCCGCTGGCTTATATTCTTGTGCTTCCGGCACTTTTCGCATTGCGAACCTGGATTGCTAACGAGTGGTTTTGATGACGCCTGAATGCCTGAATGCCTGAATGCCTGAATGCCTGAATGCCTGAATGCCTGAGAGACTGCCGGAATTCCGGCCGGATACAGACTTTTTCGCCCCGGCCCGCGAATAGACGCAACCTACGCACCAACCCGATGTTAGCTCGCTCCTTACCTCAGGATTGCGCCGGGGAAGCTTCGGCAGTCTTACTTGCGCGAGCTAGGATTTCCGTGTTATCCTGTACAATTCGGGCCACGGAACGCATCATGTAAAAAGCAAACTCCGGATTCTGATAATAGAGCTGCAGAACCTTGTCCCTGGATATCTCGTATACAGTGCAGTCTTCATCGCAAACAACTGTACCGGCCCGTTGATTGTCCGGGGAGAAAATCCCCACTTCCCCAAAAACGGCGCCTTCGGCCATGGTCTTTCCGAATTCCGGTAGCTTCACTGAGCCTTCCTGTATAAAGAAAATTCCGTCTGCCGGATCGCCCTGACGAAACAGGACATGACCGGCCGGATAATTTCGTTTGGTCATATGCGGGATTAGGAACTTTACGCCCTCGTCGGAATCCGCTGCATGTTTAACCTCCCGTATGAGAGACTTCATTTGATAGAGGCGAACTACGTTCAGCGGAAGAAGAAGGCAATGCAGAACAAAGATAGCGGCCACCTTATCAAACACACCCTCCTGTATTCCGAGCAGGGCATAGGCAATGAATGTCAGATTGCTTACAATGGCCATGATCCGTAGCGGAATCATGGTCTTCATAAAGAAGGATAGAAAAACAAATAGAGAGGCGGTCCAGGCCACAATTTGCATCAGCATGTCCCAAACAGTTAGGGCCCGCAGCCAGAGTCAATGAAAGCTGATAAGGTCCAGGACCAAGGGCTTTGTCCCTCGCAGTCCGTTACCTGAATTGTTTACTCGATAAGCAACCGGAACCCTGTCAGGAATGACCCATTTCAGATTCTGTATGGAGCCGTGAAGCCTCATTCGATGGCAAGAGGCCCCTGGAATCTTCATGCCTCGGCCCCGGCGAACTGACCTGAAAACAGCCAGGGAGTCGGCAAAACCGGAGCAGATCAAATAGAAACACATCGTCCCATGAATCAGAAAGTTGCCGAATTATTGGCCCGGATTCGACCAAAACATTAACGGAACTATTCGAAAATACCGATCAATTAGAGAGCAAATCCATCGGCGAAAAAAAAGACCCGGGCAACGCCGCCCGGGCCGATGGGAACATTTGAGTTTGTGTATGCGCCGGTGGAATTGCTCCTTTAACGCATTCGAAATCCCGGTTTCGCTCGTCCCTTCAGATGAATCCCCGTTGCATGGGTCCGGAGTCCTCCGATCCTTGCATGAATTCAGCTTCGGGCCAGCCTGCGCCGAGACGCAAAAACCAGGACCTCAAACTACGTTTAACGCAGCAAATTCAAGATCCCTTCTGGTCTTACACCAGCATGTGAAAGCATCGCAATCGAGGATTGGGTCAGTATCTGATTGGTAGTCAGCTGAACCATTTCCTCGGCCATATCCACATCGCGAATACGGCTTTCCGAAGCCTGCACATTCTCGTATGCGTTCATCAGCCCTTTGGCCGTATGCTCCAAACGGTTGTAATAAGCTCCGAGATCGGCTCTTTGTTTCATCAGCACTTCAAGCGCAGCATCTGCTCGACCAATGGTTTCATTGGCGCCTCCCGGCGTAGAAACCGTGACGATCTGGTTGTCCGCTTCTCTCAGTCCCAGCGCTCGCGCTGTCATCGTTCTGATGAAAGCCTGTTCTCGCTGCCCCTGGTTGGGTCCCATCTGGAACCACATGGATCCTCTTACAGATCCCGGCGCAAAACGCCCCATGAGCAGGTCGAATCGATTGAACTCGGCCTGAGATGCGATACGATCCACCTCGTCGACTAGCTGGGATATTTCCACCTGAATCAGCTCTCTATCTTGAGCCGAATAGATTCCGTTTGCTGATTGAACAGCAAGAACGCGAATCCGCTGGATAATATCCGAGGTCTGAGCCAGATACCCCTCCGTGGTCTGTATGAAACTCATACCGTCTTCGGTATTACGTTCCGCCTGGCGAAGGCCCTGGATCTGTGTCCGCATCTTTTCAGAAACAGCCAATCCGGATGGGTCATCACCGGCATTGTTTATACGCATGCCGGAGCTTAACTTCTCCATAGATTTGTCTGTTTCCCAAACGTTAAACTTCAACGCCTTGTGAGCGTTGATAGCACTCGTGTTGTGATTGATAATCATCCTGCACTCCTTTGCCTCTAATCACCTATTTCTGAGGAAGCAGGTGGGAGAATGCAATTGCACACTCCGTCCGAATGGCACCGGCAAACCCGCCGGCTGCAGTGTACAAGAAGCCAGGTATCTATCACAAAGTTTCTCTTTGTGCGCCCGACATTTTCAGGGCTCGTTCGAATCCGGCGGTTTCTCAAAAACCGGAAATAAGCAAGCCATGAGGCGTCAGGCGCACCTTCTGGAGAAACACGAATGCAAGTTTAACTAATTCCTCCTCGCGCTGAAAACGCTTACCTCAGTAGTTGCAATACCGACTGCGGGCGAATATTCGCCTGCGACAGCATTGCCGTTCCTGTTTGAACCAGAATCTGGTTCTTGGTAAAGTCCGTTGCCTCTTCGGCCATATCCACGTCTCGAATACGGCTTTCCGATGCCTGGGTGTTTTCGTAGGCCACCATCAGACCTTTTGCAGCATGCTCCAGACGGTTGAAATAAGCTCCCATGTCCGCTCGCTGCTTGTTGATTCTATCAAGAGCGGCATCCAGGGTGCCTATTGCTTCATTTGCCATTTCCGCTGTGGAAATGCTCATGATGTTTCCGTCAATTTGCTTGAGATTGAGGGCATTCGCAGTCATTGTCTGGATATACACTCTTTCTCGGTGATGCTGGTTGGGCCCGATGTGAAACCACATGGACGACTGTCGGGAATTCCGCGCGAATTCGCCCAGGAACAGATTCATTGTATTGAACTGTGCCTGCGAAGCGATTCGATCTACTTCATCCACCAGAGCAGAAACCTCCACCTGGATCATCTGTCGATCCTGGGCGGTGTAGATGCCGTTAGAAGACTGAATGGAAAGTACTCGGATTCGCTGAAGAACGTCGGCCACTTCGGCCAGATATCCTTCGGCGGTCTGAATCATGCTCATTCCGTCTTCGGCATTTCTTTCTGCCTGTCTCAGTCCACTGATCTGTGCGCGCATCTTTTCAGATACTGCCAGGCCAGATGCATCGTCCCCGGCGCGATTGATACGCATCCCGGAGGACAATTTTTCCATGTTCTTGTCAACATCCCAGTGCTGGAATTTCAGCGTGCGATGGGAATTGATCGCTGAAAGGTTATGGTTGATTATCATTCGTTTCCTCCTTGAAACGCGCCGGTGTCACCCGGCATTCATGTAAACACCCCGCTATTTGTTAGGCCTTCCCTGGCCTTCTGTGTTTGCGCGGAGTTCTATTTATATCTGTATCTACTTTCGAAGGAGGGAGGAACGACCTTTAGCCCAAACCGTAAAAAAACACGACTCGGGCTTCAAAAAATTTGAGCTTTTTTAGCTACCTGACCGGCCCGGAATGGGCCTGTATGTCAGCGAAGGCCTGTTATGTATGTTGCCTCACAGGAAGATGATCGGTTTTGGCCGGAATTGCTTTAGCAAAAAATCCCGGCCAGCCCCATGAAAACATCCTGAATTCGCTCAATACCGATTTGACCTTCTCTGTATTTCTCACAGTCCTCCTTCGTCACTCCGCCGGGGCACTTGATTCCACTGTGCAAAAACCTGGCGGAAAAGAGGGCGATTCGTTGGCTCCATTCTTACAATATTTCGGCCCGCCTGGTAGACCACCAATGCAAGTATAGCGGCCCCGCCCATGAAGAGTAGCGAGTAGGTCCAGTATTCGGCCTGGGATCCCATTCCGAGAAGCCCAAAGAGACCAGCAGCCACATTGATTGAAAGATGCATCAAAATAGGGCCGACCAGGGATGGACCGGTGCCATCTCGCAGGATCGACATGAGAACACTGAAGGCCATAACATTGCCCAGAAATACGGCGAAGGGGATCTCGGACTGCGGAGACTCAATGAACCACAGAGGCGCATGCCAGAAGCCCCAGATGATGCCCACCAGCAGGGCAGCTCCGAGCCAACCCAGCCTCAGACGCAGAGCTGGATAAAGAAATCCCCTCCAGCCGAATTCTTCGCCCAGGGGACCCATAAACAGATTGATTCCCACCAACAGGATCAACCCGGGAAACGTTAGAAAATCGGGCCAGATCCCGGGCAGTATTTGACAGAGCGCAAGCAAGAGTACCAGAGGAAGAAGGGTCAGTGAGAGCAAGGCCGGATTTGCGGGCGCAGAAATCGCCTGCTTCAGAAATGAGAATAGACCGCCGGATCGTAGCCGCAGGATCAGAATGGCCAGGTTGGGACTCCAGATTGCCAGTAACCAGACCAGGAGACCAGGAAAGCCCTGGGGGGAATGCAGGTCTTTATCAAACAGCATCATGGCAAAGGAGACCCCGGCGATGGCGAACGTTAGGAGAAGAAACGGCCAGATGCTTTCGGAAGGTGTATCGCCTCCGACTCGGTACTTTGGTTTCACATTCTTCTGATTCATAAAACCTCTCCTGAATTTCCTGCTCTATCGTTCTTTTCCTTCATCGATTCTCTCCTTTTTCTCTCTTCCCCGTCTCGGTCCAGTCTGCTCTTCGGTCCAGCTACGCAAAAACGACTGGACTCGCGGCTCCTCCAGCACTCCCAGCTCGCGAAAGAGCATTCGTAATGCTAACTGCCTTTCGTCGGCAAGATACTCGGTGGCCTCGTCTAGAATCGCTTGCCGGTTAAACTGTCGGTTTACGGCCTGAAAGATCAGGGCCAGGGAGCTGGGCGAGCCTGGTCTAAGTTCATCCGCGGCCATCCCGGCCCGCAAAATCTCGGTCAAAATCGCGCCCAGCGGCTCATAAAACACATCTTCCAGGACTTCCAGGTACTGCAGCTTATGACCGCGGGAACTGAAGAAGGGCAATATCCCAGGTGAGCCCTGCCTATCATCGGAACCGAAATCGAACAACGCTATCAGCGCATCTATGGAGTCCTTGGCGGCGACCGTACGATAGCGGAGATCCTCCAGCAAACCAGCCAGGTCTTCCGTTATCAGCTCCCGAAGCACCTCGTCCAGGGACCGGAAGTGGTGATAAAACCCGCCCTTGGATAGGGACAATTGCTGGAGAATGTCCTCCACTCGAACCGATTCCACTCCGGCCTGTGAAATCAGCGTCCGGGCCGCGACAAGGATCTGCTTGCGTCGCTCCTCTGGACTCAGCCTTCCATGAACCATAAGAGCGACACTTACCGACCGACGTCGGTTTGTCAATCCCTTTTTTGCCCGCCCTGAGAACTTCTCTACCCCTAAAACTGTTGTCCGAACTACGCCAAAGACCTAATGTTGGCGGGAGGGCTGATTGGGAGATTGGCCCGGGGTTGAACTTGAATCTGCTCATCACTCCATCCTCCGACCTGAGCGCCTTCATTCGGGATCTCTGGCTGATTGACCACCGGCATGATAGCTCCTACTCCACTTTGCCCGATGGATGCCCCGGGATTGTCATTCAGCTTCCCACAGCACTCATCGATAGCTCCGGCGCTCAGATCCCGGTGGCCTTCGTTTACGGGCAGACAATACAGCAGCGGACTTTTCATACGACGGCGGGCACTCGAACCCTGGGAGTGGTTCTGGAGCCCGGTGCGCTGCGAGCCCTGTTTGATCTGGATGCGCATATTCTAACCGATGACTGTCTGGACCTGAGCGAACTGCTCCCGGCTGACTCCGACTTTCTGGAACGAATGGCCACGAGAAAGAAGCCCACTGCACAAATTGCAATGCTTGAAGACTTCCTGCGCCGGTTACTGCGAAAGAGACGGATCTACGAGGAATGGAGAACGCTGCGAACCGCGTATAATCTGATTTCCGAGGACGCGAAACTCAGAAGTATTGCCGAGATACGAAGCGAGCTCGGGATTAGCGAACGATCCCTGGAACGCCGGTTTCGCCAATGGGTGGGCGTGTCGCCCCGGCTGTATGGAAGGATTGTCCGTTTCCAATCGGCCATGAACTACATGCGAGCCGGCGCCGCTGATTTTACCGCGCTGGCCCACAATAGCCATTATTCGGACCAATCGCACTTTATTCGGGAATTTAAGGAGTTTGCGGGAACAACACCTGCGAAATTCCGCAAAACCTTTCTGGAGTCTGTTCCCAATTTCGTAGAATCCAGAGCTACGAAGCCCGGAGAGTCCCTGCCACACTCTGAATCTATATAGGTTACTCCCGCCAGCCCCGGCCTGCGGCCCATAACTTTGCCTCGCTGGATTCGGATCCGAATGTCGGATTCATTCTATTTTTCCAGTTCGTCCTGTGCTACGTTCATTCACAACAGGAGGAAACTATGAAAGTGATTATCTTTGGAGCCAGCGGAGCAACCGGAAGGCTTACAGTTAAGAAAGCAGTTCAGGCGGGTCATGAAGTCACCGCCTTTGTACGGAGCCGAGCGCGGCTGATGGAAACAGCTTCGCTAAAGGGACTGGAAGTAGTAGAGGGAAATGTCCTTGATATTAGCCAGGTGAAGGATGCTCTGGCCGGTCAAGACGCCGTTATTGTGGCTCTAGGAGCGCCCGGACGGAACAAAAGCGGAATCAGAGAAAAAGGGACCGAAACAATCATACAAGGGATGCAGAGTCAGGGGTTGCGACGCCTGGTATGCCTTTCCACCATGGGTATCGCCGATACTCGCCACATGCCCCCCTGGATGTTTCGAAACATTATCGTTCCTTTGTTCATCAAAGATGCCTTTAGAGACCACGAAAAACAGGAACAGAAGGTGCGAGCCAGTGGGCTGGACTGGACCTTGATTAGACCGCCGAACCTGACGGATGAGCAAGCCAGGGGATCGTTTCACGTCGGGTTTCCCAGGGAATGGGATGAACTGGTCGACAAGATCTCCCGGGAGGATGTAGCTTCCGCGCTTGTGGAGCAACTGGAGGATGAAACGTCCTGGAACAAGGCGCCCACAGTGTATTATCCTGCAGCGTAGTTAGTCGCGATGGTGCTTCCCTGAGCAGACCCCATTGTGCGGACAAGAGAGGGGCCACAACTTGACGGCCGTTGCTTTCAGATTGGAGGCAACGGCCTGTCCTGCATTCCATTTTCCCCCTCCCGTTGAATTCAGGCAGTCGAAAGTCAAGGGCATTGATTGGATGCCGTCGAGCAAGGGTTTCGTTCTCTCCTCCTGTCTACCCTGGACCCATTTCCGGAGTACCCTGTTCCTGCCTCGTCTCTGCTTTTTGTAGTAGTACCACTTCCAACTTTCTGTAATCAAACCTGACGCACAATCGAACCTGAAACTCCATTACTCCGGAGCCCAACATGCAGACCATATCGTTAGAATTCCCGAACCATGAGAATCAGAAACTGGCCGCTCGCCTGGATCTACCGCTAAAGGAGCCTCGGGCATTCGCTTTGTTCGCTCACTGCTTTACCTGCACGAAAAACCTCAAGGCTGTGAGCAACATCGCAAGAGCATTGAACCAGGAAGGGATCGCCGTTTTACGATTCGACTTCACGGGCCTGGGCGAAAGCGAAGGCGATTTTTCTAGAACCAACTTTAGTTCCAATGTGGACGACCTTGTATCCGCTGCGGAATATTTGAAGCAGGAGTATGCGGCCCCGTCGATTCTTATTGGACACTCGCTGGGAGGAGCGGCTGTGCTGCAGGCCGCCCATAGAATCCCTTCGAGCAAAGCTGTGGCGACCATTGGCGCTCCCGCCGAGCCCTCTCACGTCATTAATATGTTAGAAGATGCGAAGGAGGAAATCGAAGCAAACGGCCGGGCACGCGTAACGCTGGCTGGTCGCCCGTTCACGATAAAGAAGCAATTTCTGGATGATCTAGAGCAGTCCCGAATGCACCGAGCGGTGGCGGAACTGAACCGGGCCCTTCTGGTGATGCACAGCCCCGTGGACCGGCAGGTAGGAGTGGACAATGCCGCGGAGATCTTTCAAAGAGCAAAGCACCCCCGCAGTTTCATTTCCCTGGACGATGCAGATCATCTATTGTCAAGGGAAGTGGATTCCCTCTATGTCGGGGACGTTATCGCATCCTGGGCAGCTAGATACCTGCAACTGAACGACCCTGTGAAAGACACAGCTGCCAGGGAAAGTCCGGTCACCGCCCGCATCGGTCGCCAGGGATTTCATACACAAGTTAATGCAAACGGACATCGGTTAATCGCGGACGAACCAATCGCTGTGGGCGGAGAAAACCACGGACCATCCCCCTATGATTTGCTATTGTCCGCTCTGGGAGCCTGCACAGCGATGACACTTCGAATGTATGCCGATCGAAAGAAATGGCCGTTGGAGGAAGTAAGCGTAGATCTTAAACATCAAAAAGTCCATGCAGAAGATTGTGAATCATGTGAATCGTCGAAACAGAGAGTCGATCAAATCAAGCGCCAAATTGAAATCAAGGGCAATCTGTCCACCGAGCAGCGCCAGAAATTAATCGAAATCGCCGATAAATGCCCGGTGCATAGAACGCTGGAGTCGGAAGTGAAAATAGAGACACGGTCCGTGGATTAAAGCCCCGGTACAAAACTTCAGGAAACTTTATCTCAGGGGCGTGGAGCGGAGCCGAACTGCATCCTTAAGGCAACAAGAGGCGCCGACCTGCATCCGTCGACCCGGAAATCTGTGTAGTGGATAGCCCGGGACTCGCACGAAATGCCAATTGCTCAGATTCGTCGGACCAGCATCGACCTGGTCTGAATTCAAATAGCCCGGACGATTCGAATTTAGTAACTTATAGGACAGATCCCTGGCCGCAGAGCAGCTTTCAGGGATACGAACCCATGCTAAATCTATTCTACCACGAAAACTATACTTCGGCGATTTCTCCCCATGCCAGGTTTCCCAGGGATAGGTATCGCCTGGTCTATGAAGACGTACAAAGCCGATTGAAGGAAGACCCAAAGCTGCCTATTTCCATACAGCATGCGCTCCCCGCTACCCGAAAGCAGCTACTAATGGTTCATAAGGAATCCTACGTAGATGCTTTTCTGCACGGTAAGATGACTGACGCAGAGATCCGTCGCATTGGTTTCCGTCCCTGGACTCCAGAATTCGTAGAAAGGACGCTCACCATTGCAGGAGGGAGCATTCAGGCATTGCATTGCGCCATGGAAGGTCATCGGGTGGCCGGTAATCTGGCCGGCGGCACTCATCATGCCTATGCAGACCATGGAGAGGGCTTCTGCGTCTTCAACGATCTGGCCCTGTGCGCAAGAATCGCCCAGCGCGAATATGGGATTCGCAAAATCGCAATTATCGACTGCGATGTTCATCAAGGCAACGGTACCGCGACTATTTTTGCCGGGGACCCGGACGTTCTGACGTTTTCCATCCACGGAGAGAAAAACTATCCCTTTCGTAAAGAAAAGAGCGATTTTGACATTGCTCTGCCGAACGGATGCGACGACGACACCTATTATGCAGAGCTGAAGAGATCCTTGCCGCTAGCCCTGTATCCCTTCGAGCCGGAGCTAATTCTATTTCAGGCAGGATGCGACCCATTGCACGAAGACACCCTGGGCAAGCTCTCATTGAGCCGTGAGGGCCTGGACAGGCGAAACCAGTTGGTCTTTCAACATGTGGCTTACTGGAACTGCCCTGTGGTAGTGTTTATGGGCGGCGGCTATGCTGACCCGATTCAGGCTTCCGTGGTATGCCATGGAGACGTTTTCGAAGAGGCTGCTTCTCTTCAGTCTTCGGTGTCTTCCGGGTATTGACTGATGATTTGCCTGCGAAACAAGTTATGCGGGTGTTGCGAATCGCAAGTTGCTTTCGACCGGTAAATGGAATCACCGAAATAGCTTGTTCTCCCGGCGCCAACATGCTTCCGGCCACCTCCTCTACTTTTTTCTCAGTAACACCCGGTGGGATCCTACACTTCTCCAGATAATTGGGCCGAACAACGATTCCTCTGAGAGACTCTCATGCGCCTGTATACCAAACCGGACCGATCCGACGCTCTGTAATCAACTCGAAAACCCGGCAATGCCAGGGAGAGTTTTTTTTCCGAATCGCGGATAATTGTTATTTCTGGTTTACGATAACAAAAGGCCTTCTGCCATGCGGGCCTGTAAGCAAGGTCGGCGTTAGTTTTGCCAACCCTGTGTTTTGAAGCAGCGGACCTGGTCTGTTGCGCTATGACGCTTGTCTGGCCATTACAGGAAAACGGAAAGAAGTCAAACCTACATTTTCTCCAGCATTCCTACCAGGTCATCCGCATGCTCTTCTTCCATGGCAAGAATATCCTCAAGCATTCGCCGGGTGGTGGAATCCCTCGGACCAATGTAGTCGATCATTTCCCGGTAACTATCGATAGCAATCCGTTCGGCTACCAGGTCTTCTTTGATCATCTCGATGAGATTCTCGCCTTCTACGTATTCGGCATGGCTTCGCATGGCCAGCCCTTCCGGATTAAAGTTCGGTTCGCCACCAAGCTGAACAATTCTTTGCGCCAGCTGATCGGCATGTTGCTGCTCCTCATTGGCATGCTGCAGAAATTCCTGGGCTACGGCTTCGGCGTTTATCCCGCCAGCCATGTAAAAATGCCGCTTGTAGCGAAGCACGCACACTATCTCGGTAGCCAGTGCCGTATTCAGCAGTTCTACCACCTGGCCCACGTCTGCCTGATAACCAGCCGTCACAGCTCCTTTTTCAATCTCCTTGCGCGCTCTTTCCCGCAAGGTCTTGACATCTGTCAGAAACGGTTTATCACTCATAAAAACTCCTTATCACTCGAAACAGATAGTATACCCTCCCAGGGAAGTGCAGCAAAGGGAAAGGGTCAAGTAATTCATTTCTATCAAGGGACACCCCGGAGTGGACGATCATTCGCCCGGGGATTAACCTCGTTGAAGCGATTGCAAGCCAGACCCTTCGGTTGCACAATGACTGATGCGGAAGATCCCTTCTCCACCGGCCAAACTCATTTCCGGTCATTTTGGTCCCTTCTACAAAGACGAACTGAGCTTTCTCTATAAAACATCCCTTGAATTCCCGGTAGCGGCCAATATTCGCATCTTTCACTTTCAGGCCATACTGTTCAGTCATCCGGAGGCGGTAGAACACATTTTGCAGAAGGCTCATACGAACTATAACAAGGATGTTTTGGACTATCAGATCCTCAAGCGCGTACTGGGAAACGGATTGCTTACTTCGGATGGTACGTTCTGGCTTCAGCAACGCAGAACTGCGCAGCCGGCCTTCCACAGAGATCGAATCAAAGCCTATGGCTCCAAAATGCAAGAGGCTACAGACGAACTCGTAAGAAGCCTTCATGAACGTAGAGGCGAAACGATCCCGGTGGATCTTATTATGATGGAGCTTACCCTGAAAATCGTCGGCGAAGCGCTCTTTGGCCAGAACCTATCCACCGCCGCGCATGATGTGGGGTATTATTTTGGCCGCGCCAACAATCTGCTGGTAAAACGCTTGAAAGCGGGAATGCCCGCATGGATGATCACCCCCTCCGACATACCACTATACCTTGCCGCTCGCCGTCTTCGCTCCATCGTGATGTCTATTATCCGAAAGCGCAAGCAGAACGGAGAGCAAGCCTTCGATTCCGGGGGAGACCCAAATCTCCTGGACCGATTACTTGCAGCCCGAGATCCAGAAACCGGACATCCCATGAGCGAAAAGCAACTAAGGGACGAAGTGATGACGCTTATGTTGGCAGGGCACGAAACTACAGCCAATGCGCTTACATGGACGCTGTACCTGCTGGCCCTACACCGGGACGTATACGAGAAGTTAAGGGAGGAAGTTCAAAAAGCCAGCGTCGAACAGATACTGGACGGGGAATCGTTACCGTATCTAAATCAAGTGATTGAAGAATCCATGCGACTGTATCCCCCCGCCTGGATAGTCTCCCGCCGAACCGTCAAGGAGGACGAGATTCTGGGCTATCGAGTTCCCGCCGGACGACCGGTTTTCGCCTGTCAATATGTGACACACCGCCACCCGGATTATTGGCAAAGTCCGGAAGCATTTGATCCAGAGCGCTTCTCCAGCGAAAACCGAAAGCGGATTCATAAATTCGCCTATTTTCCATTCGGAGGTGGGCCCCGTCTATGTATCGGCTCCGGCTTCGCCATGTTGGAGTCCCGTATCATTCTCGCCGAGCTGGTACGAAATTTTCGCTTTGAGCATTCCGGCGAGCCGGTGGAATTGGATCCATTGATTACTTTGCGACCAAGGAACGGTTTGCGACTGAGGCTAATCTAGCGCGAAAGCATAACGGTTTCGGCGGGATAAGCCCCCGCAGACGACGCTTGGTGCGGCCAATACTAGTTCGGGCCGGACTCAGGCGCCGGAGCCGCTTCGCCTTTGTTCTGATTCCGTAGCAATTCCAGATCCATTTCGTCCTGATTGTAGTAATCTACGTAATCCACATCTTCTATGGGCACGCGAAACAAACCGTCGGGAGCAAAGAGGAAGAGCAATCCGCCGGCCTGAGCAATAATAGCACCAGCTCTCCGGGAACCCTTGTTCATATGGATTACTTCGAGAATTGGATAGGCCCGCTTGAAGTCTTCCGGGGTGCGAATCTCCGGCGAGGACTTTAGGGCCATTTCCAGGTCATCGCCGCTTGATTGGACTTTTTCGCGGTATTGTTTTTCCACGTTTTGCGCGGATTCTTCGCGGTCCTCGGCATCTTTACTGAGGGACGCTTGCCTCGCTTCTTCGAAGTCCTCGTCGGGAAGAACGGGCATCAAAGCCGCTTCCCGGGCATCCTTTTCTAGATCGTTGTCGTCCGCCTTTGTGACTCTGGGCTGGCCAGACTCTGCTATGGTCTTTGCAATCTCCTTCGATTCTTGCGAAGTAATGGCGGGAGCTGTGGCTTCCTGTCCGGCTGTAAGCGAGACACCTTCTTTCATGCGATCAATCGCCTCCTGCAGGTTTTTGTTCTGCAGGTCTTCGGGCTTGATTCTTTCAAGAACCGCCTGGTCCCGGCTGAGTCGAACTTCGCCCTCCAGGACTCGGACCTTTACCCGATTTTCCTCATCGCCGGCCTCGACGACAAAGGTCGTTCCTCTAACATCTATGTTCATGCCGCCGGATCGAATGCGAAAAGGCAAAGGCCCCTCCCCTTTGTAGTCTACAATAACCGATCCTTTCTTCAGATTCAGGACTCGGTGTTCCCGGGCATCCACCGGGATCTGTAGTTCGCTGAAGGGCTTCAAGCGTATTGCGAATCCCCCTTCGCCCTGAATGTCGGCAGCATGCTGTTGCGTCAGAATAATGTCTCCTGGGGCAAGGGGATAGCCGGCGCTTACGGAATACTTGCGGCCATTTCGCAACAACAGGGCGCTATCCGGGGCATAAAGCAGCAAGAAACGGATTTCCTCTGGCTCTACTCCTACCGGAACATCGGCCTTCGGGGCTTCGGCAGCAATTTCCAGCGACTCTGAATCGCACATTAGCTGAAAATTCTGTACACGACATCTTCGCTTCTTTCCGTTCTCTATCAGGGTGCCGCTGGCTCCGTCCAGATTCAGAATTCCCCTCTTTTTTTCTTGTCTATCGGGCGGGAGACTTCCCAGAAACACGGCTCCAGCAGGAAAGCTATATTCAAAGGTAGCCACCGGCTGGCCGTCCACAAAGGAACCCTTTAGCGTTATCCCTGACGGAAAGCGGTATTCGCCCTGGCCTGTTCTTTCGCCGCTGCGAAACTGTCCCTGGTAGACGCTACAGTCGGCAAATTCATAAGTCCCGGTACCACTCTGACAATCACCGGAAAGGCATCGGCTTTTACATTCGACGGAGGTTTCAGCGCTTAAACGAGGCCGCGGCCCCCTTTCCACCGGCTTCTGGCCCAGGGAACAATGGGCGAATAATAAGATCAGGCCTACTATAAGACCGCATCGAAGCAACGCAGAATTTCCGAACATATTACCCAACTAACAACAGGGATGTATATTTCTATCAGATTATTTCCATGGGTATAGTGATGAGCGCCAAAAAAGCTGTCTCGAGCAGTGCATCGGAGACTACTGAAACGGCTCGGTGCCCTCCATGGGCGACGACTGCGAGGGCTCTGTGGGCTCATTTGTGGATCTATTCAGGCCCGGCGCAGAGCCTTCCAGAGTCTGCAGAACCTTCACCATCGTCTCTTCCGGCGTTCCCCAGAAGGGGCTGTTGCGAGATAATGCGGAATAGCCTGCATCGCAGAATTCATCCAGCACCGGATACCAGTCGCCGGCATAAGTTAAATATCCAGTCCTGCTCCCGGCGAAGCAGGGCCTCCAGAGAGGCCCTGTCGCCGTTCATCGCATTCTCTACCAGGGCATCGCTGCGATCGTCAGTTTGCATAGCTGATCAGCAGATCCCCGTGATAGGGTGTCAAGCTATCCATGTCGATGACACTCATCAGTAGCGCCACGGCCTCGTGCTGCTGGGCCTCTGACATAGCCTTCTGAAAGTCCGCCTCGGAGGCCCAGCGATTCATCTCCAGGAATTGATCCGGCTTTAACTGAATCAATCTACGCTCCAGAAATCCGTTGCAGCCGGACAAAAACTCGCCTTGAGTTCGTTCCACTGCGGCTTTCAGATCTTCCAGGGTGCGGCCAGAGGCCAGGTTGTATACGAAGGTTTCTACGTGTTCCATACGTATCTATACAACTCCGAAGCCTCACTGTGACCGTAGACCGTCAAAAAAGCGAATTTTTTGGCGGCCCTGCCCGGCCGGGGAATGCGAGGCGATCCCGAACAGCCGGCCCCGGCGGAGATTGGAGAAGGGAACCGCGGGCGTTTATCCTTTCCAGGCGGAGGCGTAATCCTTCGCGTACCTATCGAAGTCGATTGGATCTCGACCCAGAACCTTCTTTACGTGATCCGTTACCGGGGCAGCAAATCCATCCCTCAGGGCCGCCGCAATGCCGGAAAGCAATTCCACATAGGCTTCGTCCAGGCCTGCCTGTTTAAGCGAGCTTTTGAAGTCCTCGGGATCCACGTTGACGTAGTCGATGTTCTTGCCGGTGGCTTCGGAGATCTTCCGGGCAACTTCCGAATGATCGAGAGGTGTGGCGCCGGTGAGGCCCAGTTCCTGCCCGTTAAAGTCCGTGGAAGTCAGGACAGCTGCCGCTACCGCTCCAATGTCGCGAGCGTCAATGAAGCTGGCTTTTGCATCCCCGGCCGGAAAATAGATCTTGCTATCGTCCAGGATCCCCTGGATCCAGTAAGTGTTAAAGTTTTGCATGAACCAGTTTGGCCGCAGGATAGTGTAATTCAGTCCGCTGTCTGCCAATTCCAGTTCCAGCTTTCGCATGGGCGCTTCCGGGGGCGCATGTTCCACACCAAAGGCTGTCATGAGCACCGTCTTTTCAGGCTTAATACTTCTGGCCTGATCCAGATAGGGCTTCAGCACCGAGTGCTGATCCGGAAGCCCCCCGGGACTCAGCAGAAAAACCGAATCTGCCCCCTTCATTGCTTCCGGCATGGAAGCGTCCACATACTGCAGTCCCGGTTTGCCCTCGCCGGGCTTTCTTGTGGCCGCCAGCACTTCGTGCCCGGCTTCGAGTAGAGAGTTCACCAGCGGGGCTCCTACGGTGCCGGTGGCTCCAAATACGTATACTTTCATCGTTCACTCCTGATTCTTCTATGGCAATTTCGCAATATGGCAATATTGCAATACTGCAATATTACGAACGCTCGTAGTCCGCCAATGGGCTGCAACACCTCCGAACGGACTGGACTCAGTGTAGGGAGCTCCGGCGAGACTGAACATACCCGAAACACAAACTTCCATTGCCGATCGTCTCATTCCCACCTATATTGCGAGCGTTTTAGATATATTTGATGAATTTATCTGGTCAAAGAGACATTTCCTGGTAGAATACCAGAGTGGACTTGCTCAGCCGAATATCCGATTCCATTCAAGGTTCCGTGGCAGCCAGGGCCCGAGTAAGCGGCCAGTGGGGGGTGCGGTTTAGCTGCGACTTTGCGGCCGGGTTTCATGTGCTGCTAAAAGGAAGCTGCCTGGTTCAATGCAACACCACGAACCAGGTGCTGCAGATGGTACCAGGGGATATCGTGTTTTTTGCCCGTGGCTACTACCATGAGCTGAAATCGGACCCAGGGGCCAACTGCGTAGACGTCAGGGATTTCCGGGCGGACTTGAATATGAATCCTCCAGAATCCTCCCGCCTAAAACAGACCGTGCCCGGGATGACTCAATCACAGGCAGAAGACACATCCTTCTTAAGCGGACGCTACGTGTTTCCGGTGGGGCCGCTGCACCCTCTGTTTCGCGCACTGCCGGAATACTTTCACATCAAAGGGGCCGATTTACCGCTGCACGATCCAATCAAAGGACTCATTCAGATCCTTTCGCAGGAATTTGCTCGCGAGGATGCTTCGGATGCAATCCTCAGCCGAATTACCGATACTCTGTTTCATTACATTCTACGACATTGGATGCTGGAGCATGATTCCAGCAGTCACTGGGCGGCGCTGTATGCCGATGAAGCAGTGCTGCGAGCCATAGAGTCCATGGAAGATCGGATGGAGTACCCCTGGACGGTGGATTCGCTGGCCGGGGCCCAGGGATTGTCCAGGGCCACCCTTGCCCGGCGGTTCAAAGAAGCTACCGGCACTGGTCCCATGGAATATCTGAAGCAGATTCGCATGCAAAGAGCGGCCAGAATGCTTCAAAACGGAGAAGGAAATGTGGAGCACATCTCTATGCGGGTGGGCTACGAATCGCCGTTCTCTTTCAGCCGAAGTTTCAAACGATTCTACGGTCTTTCGCCAAGAGAATTCAGAGCAAGCGATGCCACGCAAGCAACGATAACCCGGAGCCTATAAAGCTCCGCGAGTCATGTAAGCTGACAGGCAATAGTGGGGATCTGCCCGGGAATTGGCTCGCCGTTTTGCACGAGGTCCCCTGATTCCGATACTGCTCTAGAGCAAGCTCCATGAAAGAGCCTTACGGAAGCGTGGGGCTGGTTTACTTTCGACCAGCCCCGGATTTCTTTAACTTGCCCCGTCGGCCTTCAGCAGGGGCTTCGCCGGCGTACTTTCGCTGTCGATTGGCCGCCTTTCGCGCCGAACGGTAGTTATGAGCGCCCGCACTGGCGGCGCCTTTTTTTGCGCCGGAGCGTTTTCCATCGGAATCGCTTCCGCCTCTACCCTCCGAAGTCTTACCGCCAGAGTTGCGCCCACTGGAGCCGCGGCCGCCCGAACCACCGGAGGCTCGGCTACCGGAACCGCCCTGGCCTTTTCGGGAACGATCCTTACTCCTTTTTCCGGACCCGGACCCGTGGGGCTGGGGCACGGCGATCTCCGGAATGGAGCTTTCCAGAAGGGCATCGCCCATACGATCTCGCAGCAGGCTCGCTACCAGTTCCTCGGCATCGTGGGTTTCCAGGAGCTCTTGCGCGAATTGCACATACTCGGGCGTGGGGTTTTTGCCAATACCGCGTTCGACGCTGCTTCGCGCCATGAGTCTGCGCGCATCGCGGACGGCATCACGGTCTGGCAAAGGCAATCGCTCATGCATCAATCCGGTACGTTTTTCCAGCGCACGAAAGCGGGAGGCCTCGGACGGAGTGATCAGGCAAATAGATGTACCGGTCTTGCCTGCGCGGGCGGTCCGGCCGGTGCGGTGAGTTAGAGCATCGGCGCTGTCCGGCATATCGTAGTTTATTACATAGGTCAGGTCGTTTACATCGATTCCCCGTGCGGCCACGTCGGTGGCTACGAGAATCTGCAGCTTGCGTTTTTTCAGTCTACCTAGAACCTTTTCCCGGGCCGGCTGGGACATATCGCCGTGCAAGCCTTCGGCGTTAAAGCCTTTCTTCGCGAGAAACTGGGCCAGATCGTCCACGTCGGACTTTCGCGCGCAGAAAATCAGTCCGTAGAAGTCCTCGGCCGTGTGAAGTATCCTTCGCAGCGCTTCCCGTTTGTCCTTGCCGTATACTTCAAAGGCAAGCATTCGCACATTCGAACCGGACGTATCGCCGCCTTCGGCCTTCACCATTTCGAATTTGTCCATATAGGTGGCGGCAGCTTTGCGAATCTCCGGAGTAAAGGTGGCCGAAAACATCAAGGTCTGTCGATCCGGTCCGGCGCTTTCCACGATGGCTTCCAGATCTTCCTGAAAGCCCATGTCCAGCATACGATCCGCCTCATCCAGAACCAGAAACTGCAAAGCGTCCAGGTTTAATCTACCAGAGCGTAAATGATCCAGCACTCGGCCCGGAGTTCCCACGACAATATGGGCTCCGCTCTTCAGTGCCTGGATCTGCGAAGACATTCCAGCGCCGCCGTAAAGCAAAGCCAGCTTCAGCTTTTTCTTACCCTGCATGGACTGCATTTCATCGCATACCTGCATGGCCAGCTCGCGGGTAGGAGCCAGAACCAATGCCTGCACAGATTTAACGGAAGGATCACACCTTTGCAGCAGAGGTATGCCAAATGCGGCCGTTTTTCCTGTGCCTGTGCGGGCCTGACCCATGATATCGGATCCGGGTTTCAGTAACTGAGGAATGACAGCTGCCTGTATGGGGGTGGGGCTGGTGTAGCCTTTAGCTTCCAGGGCTCGAAGGATATCTTCCTCTACGCCCAGAGCTTCAAATGAGGTTTGCATCTTGATGGATGCCACTTTTTTTGCGGCGCACACAGTGGGAAGTCAAAAAGAACTGGAATTCTGGAATGTAAACACTGTCCTGAGAACTGCCCTGCAAATTCAGACGGAGAACAGCCCTGGAACTGCTACCGGCGGAGCCATGAAAATCGGTGTGGGCGCCACTGGACGATGCAGAGTCATCCGATCAAATAGGCATCCCGCACTTTTTTTCCTTTCGCATACTCGAGCACGACAGATTGCACCGTGGACGCTCTTTCATTGATGAGACTCTGCACGGACTCAGAATCCATGAACTCCCGAGTAACGCCTATCTGATTGGCCCCGGTTATATCCTGCAGTTTGGCGGCCAGATTCACTGTTCGGCCAAAGAAATCGATGCCGGTATTGAAGTTCACCGCCAGACAGGGACCTTCATGAATCGTGAATCGTATACTCAAATGCAATCCTTCCCGTTTGGAACCAAAAGCATCCGCGGCATCCAGGCCTGCATTCAATGCGTTTACAGGCGAAGGAAAACAGAACATGGCGCCATCACCGACGGTTTTGACTACTGCCCCGCCATGCTTTCGCACCAGACCAAACAGATATTCGAAATGACGCTTTACGGCGCCAAAGGCCGCTCCATCCCCCTGCTCTTCGTAGAATCCGGTGGACCCCACGATATCTACAAAGGCGATGGTTTGCTGACCTAAATCAATCTGCAAATCAGCGGCCAACTGCTCGTGAGGAAACAGATCGCGAAAGGTTTGCATGCCAAACAACAGGGAAGGACGCAATGCCTCTTTCGAATGCTCGGGCTCTTCTACCATGAGAAGAGCCGGCTTCTGAAAGGGATTCTCTACGCGGCATTTGCCGTTCAGTCCGGGAACCTGTGTTTCGCCTTTTGCGAATTCCGCCGCAATGGGAAGCTGCTCCCTCTGCAGCAAGAAGCGATAACGACCTGGACTCATGTTAGCCTCAAATTGCTGGTTACCCGGTTGAAGCATTCTTTGAATCCGAACATGGGTCTTCTTCGAAGGTTCAGCCGCGCAGAAGAACTGAGGACGGGTTTCTCCAATGGATGGATGGAGCCTGAAGACAATTTCAATGGATTCTTTTTCCCCGGCGCTGAATTCGATTTCGCAGATATGGCACTCAGCGCGAACGGGTACCTGGGCCAGAGTGCCAGGATTGTCGCGACTGCCTTTACAGTGCGGGCAGATCACTTCGTAGTTCATGGTAAACAGGCCGGCCAAAACCCCGTTTAGAAAGATGGAAACTTTGCGTTCCGGATCCGCAAAGGGGCCCGACAGCGAAAGGGGCCTGATTCTGTGCAGGTCGCCGCGATCTCCGCTGGTTATCATGCTTCGCATCCATTCGATTTCCGCATTGCTGAAGCCGGATTGCCGCAGCTTGAGCAATCTATCATTTAGAATGGATTGGCCTTCCGGAGATATATCTACCGTCGCCGGCGGATACACGGTTTCGATGCCGTAGTTATTCTGAATCGCCTCTACCGCTTTCTGGAACGTGGCCCCGTACCGTTCGCCGAACGGTTCCAGATACCGCGGTAGCAGCTTCTTTGCTACGGGATGATTCGAGTATACGGCGTTGTGAATGTAGACGCGACATCCAGACTCAATGGGCTCGATGTACCCCTGGATGAAATTGTATGCCGGGAGTCCTTTGGAGTATTTCCGAAGCCTACGAATATAAACTGGATAGTTCCATTCAAAGGGAAACTCAATCCACTCCTGGAGCATCTTTCCTTCTCCGGACCATCCATGTAACTGGCCATTTCGCTCTTCGTACTGAACCTCTTCGTAGCCCACTTCCCGGTTCATACGGGACGAATCCGAAATATACGGCCAGAATTCCTCTGCAGTTACCGGCAAATCGTAGCTCCAGAAGCACTCGAACGGCTCGCCGGAGTTCAGGCATTCCTCCGGAACAGGAAACATCTCTTTGAATTGATCCAGGCTAAAGGGCACTCTTCAAGTGAAGGAAAAAAGAAAGCCCGGTCAACAGTTAATCAGATGGAAAGCCTGGACAGATTCCGCCGCGCAATTTCCAGGGCCTGGTCTAACGTTCTCATGCTTCATTATGAAAAACCCGACCCTGAGCCTTTTCCGTTTACCTATGGAATCACTGTTCCTCTTTATACGGACTGTGTAGATGCACAGGTTTGCCCCGTTTTGAGCGAAACTTCATGTTCAGCAACTCCACAAAGACAGAGAAACCCATGGCGAAGTAAATGTAGCCCTTGGGCACGTGGTATTCCATACTTTCGATCATCAAAGAAAAGCCAATCAATAGCAGAAAACTCAGGGCCAGAATCTTCACTGTTGGATGATCGTTTACGAAGTTACTGACCGCGTTGGCCGAAAGCATCATTACGCCTACAGCAATTACTACGGCCGCAATCATTACCCATAGTTGGTCCGCCATGCCGACGGCGGTAATCACAGAGTCCAGAGAGAAGACAAGGTCCAGCAGCATGATCTGAATCAAAGTGCCCATCAATTGACCCTTAACTCTGGCATCCCCGTGGCCTTCTTCGCCCTCCAGCTTTCCGTGGATCTCGACTGTGGCCTTGCCCAGCAGAAATAGACCGCCAAATAAGAGGATCAAATCCCGTCCGGAGATATCGGCCCAGGCGCCGGCTGGTGCCAGAAAGGTAAGCCAATCGGCTACGTTAAACAGAGCTTTCGTCAGCCCCATAATCCAGCTAAGGGACAGAAGAAGCAGAATTCGCATAATCATGGCCAGGGCCAGACCGATTTGTCGCGCTTTGGCCTGCTGTTCCTGCGGCAATTTGCCGGCAAGAATCGAGATAAAGATGATGTTATCGATGCCCAGGACGATTTCAAGCACCGTCAGAGTAAGCAGGGCTATCAATGCTTCGGATGTAAAAACGATTTCCATAGTATTCTAGGAAGTGTTTTCTATATTACGGTCAATGAGTTTTCCTCTTTCGGCCCGGGTCCTGGCAGAATACCTTTTAAAGGGACCCCTGCCGTAACCGCAGGGATCCCATCGGTAACCGCTCCCGTTCTTCCTTCGAACCAATATATGGCCGGGCACGGAAGACTATCCGGGACCCACCGGCGCTGTGGATGCATTCCATGACGCAGAGAAACCGGAAAGGGCCAATATCCTATGCGGTGCCTCCCGGTTTCCATTTCGTAAAAAAGAGCCAGGTATTGGCACCAGGTAGAATCAGTATGTATACCCAGAGAACCAAAAAAGTGTCACAAGCGATGATGAGCGCGATACTTCTGGTCATCTTCGCCTGCGGCGATCCCACTTCCGCCGACTCAGATCCCATCGAAATGGGCGCCACGAAAGCTTTCAACTTTGAAACGAACCAGCATTCCCTGGCCGTATTCGCCGGCGGCTGCTTCTGGTGCATGGAAGGTCCTTTCGAAAAGCTGGATGGCGTTATAGAAGTCTATTCCGGATACACCGGAGGCAGCAAGAAAAGCCCGGCATACAAGGAAGTCGCTTCCGGGTCTACGAATCACATTGAATCCGTGATCGTATTGTACGACGAATCAAAGATCACCTACGAAGAACTGCTCGCAGTTTTCTGGAGAAACATCGATCCAACACAGGACAACGGTCAATTCTACGATATCGGAAATCAGTACCGCACGGTGATCTTTTATATGGACGATAAGCAGAAGGAAGCAGCGGAGAAGTCCAAACGGGAACTGGAACAGTCCGCAAAATTCGATAAACCCATTGTCACAAGACTCATTCAGTTCAAAGGCCCCTTCTGGCTGGCAGAGGACTACCATCAAGACTATTATAAGAAGAACCCGGTGCACTATAATCGTTATCGCGTTGGCTCCGGCCGGGATGCATTCATCAAGAAGTACTGGGGCGATCAGAACTAGATGTCTTCGTTAATCCTTTACAGACGACGGCCATAGCAAGGACCTGCTGTCTGAGCGGCTTGTCTACCTGGACGCTCCCGGGTAGGAGCCCCGCGCACCGATCTTACTACCAGCGATGAGCGGCAGGGGTGTTGCCACACAACTTCCAATCTCTGCGAATCCAGAGACAATCGGATGCGCCTGGTCCACCAATTTGGACGAGGAAAGGGAGCCTACCTTTTGCGGTTTGGATTGACCCTGCCCGCGAATACCACCTTTCTGGCTCATGGCCAAATCCGATTTCCCCTCTCGAATGAAAACAGCTTATAACCTGGAGCAGGACCAGAGTATACTTCTGGGCCTGGCCATGAAGGATTCCGAACCGCAGGAAGGCTGCCAGATTCGGCTTCCTCTGAAGACCTTGAACCGCCACGGCCTCATTGCGGGCGCGACGGGAACAGGGAAAACCAAGTCATTGCAGCACATTGCGGGCGAGCTTTCGCTGAAAGGTGTACCGTCGCTGGTGATGGATATCAAAGGCGACCTGTCTGGTTTGGCCGCCCCCGGCGAAAAGAGCGATGGCATTCAAAAGCGAATGGATACCATCGGCGCGAAATACGAGCCTCAGGCGCTGCCCTGCGAGCTGTATTCGCTAACGAAAAAAGGCAAAGGCGGAACTCTGCGAGCCACCGTTACCGAGTTTGGCCCGGTGCTCTTATCTCGCATACTGGATCTCAATGATACCCAGGCTTCTGTTCTCGCAGTGATCATGCAGTTCTGCGACGATGCAGGACTCCTGCTTCTGGATCTAAAGGACCTGAAGAAAGCCATGTCTTTCGTCATGGAAGAAGGCAAAGAAGCCTTTGAAGAGAAATACGGCAAAGTTTCCGGCGCCTCCACGGGCACCATACTGCGGAAAGTAGTGGCCCTGGAGCAACAGGGCGCCGACGAATTCTTCGGCGAAAGGTCTTTTGAGGTCCAGGACCTGCTTCAGAAACGGGACGGAAAGGGAGTCATATCGATTGTTCGACTGATGGACATGCAGGATAAGCCCGCTCTGTTTTCTACGTTCATGCTGCAACTTCTGGCCGAGATTTACCAGGAGATGCCGGAACTGGGCGACCCGGAAAAACCGGAACTGGTCATCTTCCTGGACGAAGCGCATCTCATTTTCGACAGGGCCAGCCGCACGCTACTGGAGCAAATCGAAACCATGACCAAGCTCATTCGCTCTAAAGGCGTAGGTCTATTCTTCGTAACACAGAACCCGCAGGATGTGCCGGGTCCGGTGCTTTCGCAACTGGGGACCAGAGTCCAGCATGCCCTTCGCGCCGTTACGGCCAAAGACCGCAAGGCCATAAAAACCGCAGCCGAGAACTTTCCGCTGAGCGACGATTACAAAACCGATCGGCTGCTCACGGAACTGGGAATCGGCGAAGCCCTGGTAACGGGACTTACAGAAAAGGGCCGACCTACTCCTCTGGTTCACAGTCTGATGTGTGCTCCCTGCTCGCGCATGGATGTATTGAAGCCCGCAGAAGTGGATGCGCTTGTTAAATCTTCCCAACTGGCGAAGAAATACAACGAGACTGTAGATCGAAAAAGCGCCTACGAGATCCTAAACGAAAAGACCGAAGACCGACTGGCCGCCGAGAAGGAATCGGAAAGCAAGAGTTCTACTACCAGGTCATCCAGAAGCAAGAAAACAAAAGAAGAGGATTCGGTTCTGGAAAAGGTGTTCGAAAGCAAGATCGTCCGGGATGTGGGCCGAACAGTAGCGCGGGAGATTACACGAGGGCTTATGGGGGCCATTGGCCTGAAGAAGAGCCGAAGAAGAAAAAGCAGCTGGTTCTAGACCAGCAGGCCGGCACTCCAGAGGACTCCCGGATACGCTGCCAGGGCGTGCCGGGCAAGAAGATAGCCGCAGCACGGACTTCTTTGCGAATCCATGAGCCGGGAGTCCGGCGAAAACAGCGAGTTACAGCGCCGCAAAGATCAGGTCGACAGCGACGGTTCTTTGCACCCTAAACCAGTCCCTATGCCGCATTACGAAGTTCCCACAGGTCTACTAAACCAGTTCGCAGATCAAATTAACCAGGGCCAGTACTATGAGGCTCACGAGTCCATGGAGGAGATCTGGATCCTCAACGATCGCCCCCGGCCTTCGTTGCTGCAAGCGCTGGTACAGATGGCAGCTTCGCTGGAACACTGGAAGCGCGGAAACATCAACGGAGCCCGCGCTCTGGCTTTGCGAGCGCTACAATACGTGCGAAACTTGCACAGTCCGGGAGTCCTGGACAGGGATGGAGATCAAGCACCTTCAGAAGAGTTTATTCCGTTTCAAATCGGCGCTTTTGTTGAGGATTTTCGGGTATTCGCTGAACGGGACTTTGAGGGCGCCCCGCCAGAGATTCAATCGGCCACGGACCACTGATCAGCATCCCCCGGAATGGGCACCTGGCTTCCTTATAAGCCGAAGGTCCATCGCGATGAACTTTCTCGGAATCCTCGGGAACAATCCGGTCCCGGGAGCAGCGTTCCTACTGCAGGGCTTGGAACGGATGGTGCCTCCTGGAAAAACAACGCGAAACCCACAGAAATGGCAGGCAACGGGGCAAAATAAGTCTTTGCACATAACGGGTCTCCCTTGAGATTAAACCAGATCATCTATTCGATCTGGTTTACTTTCTTTCTGGAGAATCGACATGAATTTCATCACATCAGTGATTCGCGCCCTGGGAGGCGTAGGCATTTTTCTGGGCGGCGCAAGCATGGCCAATTCCATCTGGGATCTACACCTACAATGGAGAAATATGGACCTCACCGACGATCCACTCATGGCCGGCTTGATTCTGGCCGGAGGACTGGTGGTTTCCGGGGTTGGCTTTGTCCTCGGCCGAGCAAGAAGTAACTAGTTTCTGACTCTGGACAGTGGCCCCGCCCATACCCGGGCCAGGGGCCAATCCACAAGAACGTTCGTCGCTCTGCGTGAAGCCTGCAATGGGCATCATTGCCCGGAATGCAACGAAAGCCGGGCTGGAATCAGTCAGGTCCTGTGCGGTTGTTGCGTAGATCGTGCTTTTCGCATCGCTACTGCCAGCCTGCGAAAAGCTCTCGTAGCTAACGCTGGCGAACCCGGTGGAATCGAATGGAGTTGGTTTCTTTTCCTTCGCCCAGGGGAATAGCGCCGGCCACAACGATGGTATCCCCGGGGCCTGCCCATCCCTCTTCGATGAGCCTGGCATCCGCAAGCTTAATTTGTTGCTCCATACCGGCCTGCGATTCAATGGGCAGGGGAACCACGCCGCGCAAAACGTTCAGACGCCGGAGTGTGGCTTCGCCGCCGGACAGCGCAAGAATGGGTACGCGCGACCGCCATTTGGACAATAGCAATGCGGTAACATTGGAACCCGCAAGCACGACAATGGCTTTCGCGCCCAGTCTTTCGGCGGCGCTTACCGCCGCCCCGGCTGCCCCGGCCGCAAAACTAATGATATCCGCCTCAAACATCTGACGGTGTTTGCTTTCTGCAGCATCCGCCGTTTTTAGGATTCGCATCATGGCCTGAATGACGAGCGCAGGATGTTTGCCAACAGCTGTTTCTTCAGATAGCATAACGCAATCAGCGCCGTCCAGAACAGCGTTGGCCACGTCGGTGACCTCCGCTCGAGTAGGTCGGCTATGATCCACCATGCTACGCAGCATTTCCGTCGCTACAATAGCCCATTTACCGCGCACCGAAGCTCGTTCCAGTATTTGCTTCTGCACAAAGGGGACTCGTTCAAACTCTATTTCCACGCCCAGATCGCCCCGGGCCACCATTACCCCATCCGCTTCTTCCAGGATTTCGTTGAGTTGATTCAGGGCTTCCGGTCGTTCCAGCTTGGCAAGCACCGGAATGCGCGATTCGCCCAGGGCCTGTCTGGCATCGCGAATATCCTGGGCCCTTCGCACAAAGGAAATGGCCACCAGGTCTATGTCCGATTTTGAAATGAATTCCAGATCCGCTCGGTCTTTATCTGTCAGTGTGTGAGCGCTAACTTCAGTATCCGGCAGATTCATCCCTTTGTTCGACGTGAGCAGGCCGCCGTGAAGAACCCGGCACCGCACATCCATGTCCTCAATCGACTCTACCTTTAGTTCAATGCTGCCATCCGCCAGTAGAACTCGATGACCGGGCTTCAGATCCTGAGCCAGTCTTTCATAAGGGGAATGCACCTCCGTGGCCGAGCCTTCTACCACGCGATTCGTAATCACAAAGAGTGAATCCTTTTCCAGTTCCACTCCTTCAGACGGAAGCGAGCCAACCCTTAGCTTGGGGCCCTGAATGTCTGCAAGTACCGGGATGTACTTCCCCTCCGCGCTGCTGGCCTTGCGAACCTTTTCCAGAAGGGATTGCATACTCTGGCCACTTCCATGGGAAAAGTTCAAGCGGAAACAATCGGCGCCAGCGCGAATCAGGGCCCGTATTTGCTCCTCTTGCGCACTGGCCGGGCCCAGGGTTGCGATAATTCGAGTAAATTTAATGTCAGTCATTTCTGGTCCCAAAAATAGAATATCGACAGCCGAAGTTTCTCATCCCTGCGAAGCCCCTTCGTTTACCGATCTTGACGTCAAACAATGTTTGCCATCCCGACAATACCCCGCACCCCAACCAGAAACCTCACCGCGATAAAATCGCGCATACCTTTGCAGTTTCTTTCTGACCGGTCCCATTGTAGTGGATGCATTGACGATTCCCCGGGTGGTTTGAGAAGTTGATGTCGATGGAAAGTCCTCTGCTATGGATAGGCTTGTTGCTCCTTGCCGGATTTGGAAGCGAATTTTTGGCGGACCGGGCGGGACTTCCAGGGGTTAGCCTTTTCATACTCACCGGGGCCCTCCTGGGCATGCTGGGCATTCTACCGGACGGATTCGTAGAACAAAGCGATGTGGTAGTTGATCTGGGACTGGCCATTATTGGCTTTCTTATTGGAGGAAGCCTGCAGTGGGATCGACTTAAACGATTGGGCAACGTAGTATGGCGAATACTGTTTTCCGAGTTCTACGGAGCCACAATGTCAGTGACCGCCACGATCTTCGCCATCGCTTTCTGGTTCGATAGCTTTTCGTGGACGGGCGCCCTGGCGCTGGCCCTGATCCTGGGCAGCATCTCGGCCGCCACCGCTCCCGCCGCTACCCTGGCAGTGGTACACGAACAACGAGCCCGAGGACCGCTCACAACGGTCATTCTTTCCATAGTCGCAGCGGACGATGGCCTGGCTTTGATTACATACTCGGTGGCCATTTCTGTGGCCGGCATGCTTCTGGGTCAGGGTACCAGCCTCCAGGTTTCGCTTCTGGCAGCCGGCTATGAAATTCTGTCGTCGGTCTTGATTGGCATAGGCGGGGCGGTCTTTCTGAAGATCGTACTGAGACGAAACCAGAATGGGAGCAGTATGCTGCTGCCGGGATTCACTGCCATTCTGCTTTGCTTCGGTCTCTCCAGTTACCTGGACGCCGGCGGTTTGCTCTCATGCATGGTACTGGGCGCCTTTCTCGTAAACACCTACCACCGATTCGATACACTCTACAACGCCATCGCCGACTCCTTCGAAAGCATAATCTTTACGCTGTTTTTCATCCTTTCCGGATTACACATCCGCTGGGACATCCTGGGCGCTGCCTGGGTACTGGCCCTGGGGTACTTCTTTGCGCGAATCACCGGCAAACTGACAGGCTCCTACCTGGCGGCCAGGCTTTCCAACGCCGATCCGGTAATCAAGAAATACACGGGAATGTCGCTGATTCCGCAGGCCGGCGTTGCCCTGGGCCTTGCTCTACAGACCCGGTCCCAGATCAGCCTGCCACATGGCGGCAATGAAATTCTCTTGAGCGTAGTCATTGCTACAACGACAATCAACGAACTGCTGGGACCGGTTCTGACCCGTCGGGCTTTGATCCTGGCCGGCGAATCGCATACGGTAAGACTCGGGGAGGCTAAGAAATGAAACCCGGTAGGAAACTTACAGTTAAGGACTTTCTGAAAGATCTGACTTCCAACCAGGAACCATTGCTTGTGGTTTCCGAGGATTTGCCCATAGCGGAGCTCGTAGACCGCATGACGCGACTGGCCGACGATCGAATAATACTGGTAGCGGATCAATCCGAACGCATTCAAGGGCTTATCAGTCTCGGGGATCTAGCGCGGCATTTGAAGCATACGCGAAGCACTGAACTGCATTTCCATAGTCAGCCGCCGGCGCAGAAACGGTCGTATAAAGGAAGAAACATCCGGCATTCCGGTCGGGAAATTCTACATCAAATCACGGCGGAAACGGCCGGCGATATCATGTGTAAAGAGATTCGCTCTTGCCGCCCGGATGAACAGCTTTCCGAGGCGATACATAAAATGTTGGATGGGGAGGTAATCAAAATCTTGCCCGTGGTGAATGAAAACGGCTCTCTGGCGGGCTCGATCCATCTACTGGATATTATGCAGTATCTTATAAACACCGTTAGTGCCGACTGAAACCGCCAGACGGCGGGTTTCGGCACCGACCGCTTCGCACTCAATGGCATTACGGAAAGCGGTATCGGTCAATTTGGTCGGTCCCCATTGACTGACTGCTCAAGTCGCTGGTTTTGCCATTAGCAGGATTGATCAGGCTGCTGGTTTCCCGCTGAAGATCACCACTATGCTCGTTTGGCGCCGAAAGCGAATGCTGGATGCGCTGATTCTCGCAGAATGTTGATGGTCAATCCCTCTTCGGGGGGGCCGTTGGGTCGGCTAATGAAAAGTCCTCAGCCACCGGACGCTGCCGCCGCGACATTGCAGGTGTCGTGAAGCGCTCCGGATATGAATCCCTCCAACCGCTCTCTGTACTGCGAAGGAATTTTTTTCTCTGTAAATCGATAAAGATTCAAGCCCTCCAGGTCCTTCCTCTGTAGCAACTCTTTCAGGACCGTAAGCTGCAACAGAGTCGCCCTGGTTAGATCCGTTTGTAGTTCAGCCTCGTGGGGATTGTGACTGCCGCCATAACTACGCTCCATTAGCAACACCTGACCGGACTCGGCCAGACTATAAGGCTTCACATTCTGTTGCATCGAGGATTCTATTGTTACATCAAACCTGGCCTTAAGATCGCTCACCACTTCGTCGATTCGCCTCCGGAAGTTTTCTGTGCAGTCTTCCGTGTCCGTGCGAAGGTCAATCGAAAGCCTGGTCTGATTGTAGACGTTAACGTAGCTCATCCTATCCACTCTGGAGAGGGTGACGCCCTCCCCGCCTGCGCTCACTCTCTTGGCCAGGGTACCTACGGCGAAGCCCTGCAGTTCCTGAGAAATGCTTTCGCACTCCTCCACCGGAATGCCCCCTTTGAGGGCCAGAGTCAAACTTACCGATCCAGGAATTACGTTTCGGTTTGTCCCAGGATAGAAGCGTACGTTTCCCACCATTGCCTGGAGATCAGGGTAATGCTTTCTCCTTTCCTCCGCCAACTCCCGAAACCTGCGCGCAAGCCGGGAAGCGGCCACTCCCGGATCTTTGCGATCCTGTACCATTGTGGCTCCGGCATGATTCAGCTCCCCATCCAGCGTCCACCGCATGGAGTAGCTCGCATCTTCATGAGAGCGATAGTCTTCCCTGCCGGTGAGGATCCCCACCGTTATTCGCACATCTCGAAAATCCTCTTCGAAGCAGAGATCCCGCATCCGGGCATCAAATTCCAGGGCAGCCGACTCGGATTGGTGGCCGGTAAAAAAGAAGTCCTCCTGGTGAATACCCATAATGCGGGACACAAGGGCCATGGGTACGGAGAGTCTGTCCAGCAAAGGGCCCTGTTCAATGTGCCGTTCAAAGGAATGCCTGGAGTAGAAATGAGTTGGATCGAAGCATACATCCAGTAGCTCCTGGTCGCTGGCCCGGTCGGGGAACTGGTTCAGAAGCACTACTCTGCCGGCTTTGTGTTTTTCGGCCATCCAGCGAAGAAATGCCAGGAAGCGATCCAAAAACAGTTCTCCTTCGTTGTTTTTCATTTTGTAGATGGACTCCGGCGAAGCGCGGCCGGCAACGGCCCCGCTTCCGGGCATGGAAACCCCTTCTCCGGTAAAGGTCATTTCTTCGCCGAGAAATGCAGAAACGTGGCTTCGCACCCGGAACTCTCCCTGCGACGGCAAAAGAGTGTGGTCGAAATATTTGCGAAGATCGTGTACGATGTGCGCCACCTCGATTCCGCCGGCCACGCCCAGTCTTCCGTCAAACCGGCCGGCATTCTTCACCGAGTCGATATGCGATATATGATGCACAGAATTCGAAAGATAGCCCGCCACCGAACCGTTTCGCCGAATCTCATAGGCTTCTTCGTCATGAAGGAGAAGTCCGTGGATGTTGCCGGCTTTATCGATGCAGCAATGAAGACCCGCTACATTCATCTGCCGAATGGTTTCCAGGGCCGCTTCAAAATACGGCTGGCTGAGCGCCCGTGCATCGATTTCGCCCTCCAGATTTAATGAGGCTTCGGCCAACCAGTCCACTCTTCTTCGTAGACGAACGCCCAGCCCTCGGGCCCGGTGCAGCAACCCGGGATCGGTAATGTAGTCCAGCAGGCTTTCGCCGGTTTTCATGGCCTCGGACAAGGCCAGGAGCGAATGGAAATACACCGCCGTCATGGTTACGTCCGCCAGGGGAGCCAGGGCCCGGGCCGACCATTCAGCGTCTTCGCTACAGATCCGCATTATTTCATTTTCATCTATTGTGTTTCGTAGGTCCGCGCGGCGAGCAGGCGCATCGCCGGCTTTGCCTTCCCGGGCACGAATCAGCGCTCTTCTTTGAAAACGGAGCGCCTCTCCTCTACCGGTATTTACCATCTGTTGTTCGTCCTGAGCGCGCTCCCATCCCTGCAAATTGTTCGCATAGGTCCAGGTGGTAGGATCGCCCAGGGAGCCCTGCTGTGCGCCGTTCATAGCTCGAATGAGCCGGGCATGTTCATCCTGATCCAGGTCTTCGATTCGATCGTTAAGCTCTTCCAGATCGGACACAAATTCGCCGGACTCAAATCGCTTTAGAAGACTCTGCCGCTGTTTGTCTGTAAGCGAGAACACATCCAGACGGAAATAGCCGAGCAGCGGCGCCTGAAACATCAGGGCTTCTTCCGAGTGCAGGAGTATCCTGACTTCGGAAGGATCGAACAATCGTGTACGATCCAGACTGGGATCGATCACTTTTCGCACAGCTTTGTTCCCTTGAGGATCCCAGAACCAGAGTATGGGATAGATATGGCTGCGAGCCTGAACGAACTGTACCTTCGCATCGTTTCGAAGAATGTAGTGTCCGGCATGTATCAACCCTTCCTTCGCATCCACGTTACTGCATGTTTTTAACAGCATATCAGTGAGCCTCGCATCGTTTAGATCGCAGAGCTCGTGGAGCGGATTGCTGGCGACCAGGGCATGAGGCCGCCCGCGATAGTCGGTCTCTACCATGGCAGAAGGCGACATGTCCGGTTCCATGGCCATCCCCCGGGCCAGGCCGTAGGCGGGAATGCCCAGTTTCAGAAGATATTCAATGATCAGACTGGCCTTTTTTCCGCATCCGTGCTCGGTCACAGAATAGGGAAGCTCAAGATAGGCCAGGATCAACTGGAGTATTCCGTCCGATTCGGAAAGCAGGGGAAAGCCGGTGGTATCATCCCGCTGTATCTCGGAAGGCAAGCCTTCCTTTTGTCCATAGGCAAGCATGGATGCAGTTCATGCAGGAATGGGCGATGGTTCCAGAGAGTTTTCTAACTTTTTTGGTTCCTGTCTGATGAATCCATGGGAACGAAATGATAGATGTTTCCCGGGAAAGAGCAAGACAAGCTGCCGCTTACCGAGTTCCGATGTGGCCGCATCCCGGTCTCCGCCCGGACCTGGCGCGGAGGTATCAGCGGCCAAGATCAGGCCCGCCTACCCGCCACTGGCAGCTCCCTCCACACTGGCATTCTATGATTTGTGGAGTTTGCCCCAGGGATTAGAAAAATCCGTCCCATTATCAGGGGTTTGACAGAAAAAGAGTTGCAATTAAGCTGATTTAGAATTATTCTAAATTCAGAACTGCTATACTACATTAGAAAAATGAAGAGCAACCGGTCATTCACAGGAGGAAAAATATGAATCTGGCAGCAATGAACACAGGAATTCCCGAAGAAGACAGAGCCCGCATTGTGGATGGGCTCAAAAAGGTTCTGGCGGATACCTATACACTCTATTTGAAAACCCACAACTACCACTGGAACGTAACCGGCCCCATGTTCGACACTCTGCATCGCATGTTCATGGATCAGTACAACGAACTCTGGACAGCTGTGGACGAAATAGCCGAACGAATTCGAGCGCTGGGGCACTACGCTCCGGGTAGCTATGCCGAATTTGGCGCTCTGACGAGCATCAAAGAGGACAAAGATGTGCCTGCCGCGAAGGATATGCTCGGCAATCTGGTAGAGGCGCAAGAAACAACCATTCGAACTTTGAGAGATGCGTTCCCCGCCGCTGAGGAAGGGAACGACGAAGCCACCGTGGATATGCTTACACAGAGACTGCACGTGCACGAAAAGACTGCCTGGATGCTTCGAAGCCTGCTGGCCTGATTGGCCCAATGGAAGCGTCAAAAAAAGAAAGGGCGATAACTGAAAGGAAGCTGGGGCCGCACGGCCCCTTTTTCTTTGCCGTCCTGAACCTATAGCAGAAGTGGAAAACGGCAACCGGGATGACACAGGATTCCGGACCGACGCATCAATCCCCGAAATTAATACCGGAAATAACCTCCTCACCACGATTCGTCACCATGGATCCCGTATGAAGAGAATCGGATTTATCGAATCGCCAGGGTTTCGTCCCTGCGAATGCCATCGATGGAATCCGCCTCATCCAGCGCCTCGAGTAAAATGCTTCGCCAGGGCCCACAGGCCTTTAATTTGCTGAAATTCCCAAAGTAACCACCTAAAGTGCGATGGATAAAGAGAATTTCGGCGGGAAATTTTATTCCCAGCGAATCGAACCACTGGGCTCGGCCCAGCTCAAAGATCGCATCGTAGAGCGCCTTATCTTCGCCGAAGGTGTATCCATCGTTTCCGAATACCTGCCTTACCAGGTCCGCATGCGGCTTGAGCAGATCCAGCTCTACGGGACGTCCGTCCCCGCGATGGATGCCAATATTCTTCAGTATTTCAGGAATGGCTTCATCATGTCCGCCCAGAACGGCACGAATGATGTCGCCATAACCCCGGGAAATTGTATGGGGTACCCGCTTCATACATCCAAAATCATAGAGCACCAGCGATCCATCCATGCGAAAGGCAAAGTTCCCTGCATTCGGGTCAGCATGAAGAAATCGCCTGGAAAAGACGCCCTGGGCAAAGGTTCGGGCCAGGGCCTGGGCCCAGGTGTTTCGCAGTTCCTGATCTATATTCGGAGAAAGGGCATCGTCGAAACTCAAGCCTTCCGCAAACTCCAGCGTAAGCACCCTCCTAGAGCTCAGCTCTCGAAAGCCCCTGGGCACCACGCGATTATGATCATGATCAAGAAGCGCCTGCATCTCTTCCAGGTTGCTCATCTCCTGTAAATAGTCCAGCTCCTGGACCATCACTTCTTCGAGTTCATCGAAGATAGGTCCGGCAGAACCGCCGGTAAAGAAGTTCACCATGGGTCCGGCCATCCATCGCAGCTGTTTGATGTCCTGTCGCACAGCGCGGTCCACGCCGGGATACTGGACCTTGAAGACCACATCGCTGCCGTCTTTCAGCTTACCCCGATGCACCTGACCAATACTGGCAGATGCAAAGGGCTCCGCTTCTATGCTTGCTACAAGTTCCATTCTGGACCCCAGTTCTTCTTTCAGAACCTTTTCGATGGTGGCGAAGGGTACCGGCGGCGCAGCCTTTTGCAATCCGGACAGTATGCGCGCCGCTTCCGGAGGGAGAATGTGCTCATGCAGGCTGAGCATCTGCCCGAGCTTCATGGCCGCTCCTTTGAGCTCGCCCAGCTTGCTCACCATACGCTCGGCCTCTTTCAGCCACATCTGCTCGAGGAAACCGGCGCGTTTCGCCTCATTCTGGAATGGTTTTCGCACAAAGGCGCCGAGAAGCGATGCGCCCAGCCCACCCACAAGACTGCCAAGAGAACTGCTGCGGGAGAAGCCGGATTTGGGCCCGGACGAGTTTTGCTCCGCAGGGCCGGGATCAGAGGAACTGGATGGGGAGTCGTTATCGTTCACTAATTCAGTTAAATGAATTGTCGATCCGGGATCGGTTCTTTTTCACGCTGACTGCTTCCGTATAAATGACAATCCACCGGTCCTTCAGCGGCCGCCCGGACCGATTTCCGAAGACCCGAAAGGCCTGAGAAAGACCCGAAAAAGGAAGAAGATCGAATAGCTTTCGATAATCCCCGGTGGCTCCGGACGATCACGGCCTGAGGCAGAAGCCAGTATTTCGGTACTACCCAGAACCATAATTCAGGGCACATCACTGGTCTATCTATCCAGCGCCACAATTTCGGTCACACCGCCGGACCATCTATCCAGCACCACAATTCCTGTCACACCGCGGGGCTATCGTAGTTCTATGGAAAAGGAAGTCTATGAGCTGCATGTGGAGCAATGTCCTTCTGTACAGATCTCTGTTGTACGCCTGAACATGCTTTCCGTGGTGCAACAAATCCTGTCCAGGATTCCGGCCTCCAATACTGCAGAATTCCTGGCCGCCTGTTACCGAATGGAGCCAGAGGGGCTGCCAGACTCGGCGCAAGAGCTTCGCGATCACATTCTAATCGTGGAAGGGGATATGGCAGGCCTGGAAATCCGAAACCGCTGGGGCGGGGACGACCCCACGCTTGTGGAGCCATTCTTGAAGTCGCTGGCCGCCGCTTCTACGGAGTTCTACGAAACTGTGGAAGGCGAATTGCGACTACAAAAGATCCAGGGCATTCTCAAAGAACTCATGTTCAATCCGGAGAGCTAGGAACGGAAAGGCCCACAGCCTCGTCGAGGTTCCCGAGCAGACAGAGAATGGACACCAATCGGGAACGAAAACGCGAGATAGCGGCGGGGATGAATGCGGCGATGGCTCCACCTTTAGCGGCATGGAGGGATACCTGCCGGGACGTCGTCGACACATGGACGACCCGGATACCTACAATTCGTCCGGAAAATCTTCGTGCCTGTATCCCAGCAGATAGAGTATTGCATCCAGCCCCAAATTGGATATGGCCTGATCCGCTTCCTTTCGCACAACGGGTTTTGCCCTGAAAGCGATGCCCAGGCCAGCCATTCCCAGCATTGGTAGATCGTTGGCCCCGTCGCCTACAGCAATCACCTGTTCCTTTCGCACGCCTTCTTTTTCGGCAATCTCGCCCAGTAGTTCGGCTTTGCGTTCACCGTTCACAATCGGTTCCTGGACCTCGCCGGTAACATGTCCGTCTCGGATTACAAGCTCGTTGGCAAAGATATAGTCCATACCAAGACGCTTTCGCAGTCTTTCGCCAAAGAATGTAAAGCCTCCGGAAAGAATCACTGTCTTGTATCCCATGGACTTCAGAACCTTGATCAAGTGCGGCGCGCCTTCCGTAACCGGCAATCGTTCATAGATGCCTTCAAGAAATTCTGTGGACATACCTTTTAGGAGCCCCACCCGCCGGCGAAAGCTCTCGTTAAAGTCTATTTCGCCTCGCATGGCGCTTTCCGTTATCTTCGACACCTCTTCGCCGACGCCCGCTTCTTTTGCCAGCTCGTCGATAACCTCCGCCTGAATCAGGGTAGAATCCATATCGAATGCAATCAAACGACGATTCCTGCGAAACAAATCGTCTTTCTGGAATGCGATATCCACGCCAAGTTGCTGAGTGGCGGATAGCAGAGTTTCCTTTAAGCGAGCAAAGTCGACATCGTTCCCGCTTACCTGAAATTCCAGACAGACCGGGGGGCGTCGCTGGCTGCCTTCCACTGGCTTTTCCGGTTCAACGGAACGGTCCAGGTCCGCCAATTCGTCTCCGGGGATGCGACGGGAAAGCCTGCGAATGGAGTTAATGTTCAGTCCCTGATCCGCAATAATCCGGGTAACCTGATGCACATGCCTGGCCCGCAAATCCCGGGAAAGCAGGGTAACAATGTAGCGCGGCAATCCGCCATGCATCACCCATCGATCATAGGACTTCTGGTCCACCGGAGTGAAGTTGATGGGAATACCGAAGTCATGGGCGCGAAAAAGCAGATCCTTCAGAACCGGGGCCCCTTGCTGCTCCGGAGGTATGCGAATTAGAATTCCCAGGGAAAGACTCTCATGAATGACCGATTGCCCCATATCCAGGATCTGAACATTGTAAGCGGACAACACTTCTGTTATGGACCGGGTAATCCCGGGTCGGTCCACTCCAGAGATGTTGATGAGGAGCAAACCGGATCGAGTGGCCTCCTGGAGCTTGTTGTGTACAGGTTCGTGGGATGGTATTGGACCGGCAATGGAAGAATCAGACATCCCGTACAGGTCCACAGGCCGGCCAGCACCGGCAAGCAGGATTGTGTGGACCCTATCCCGGATCCGAAAAGGACTTCTTCCATTTTCTCCAGGGGCTGTCTCTTCGCCGAAGCAGAATCAGGGAGGCATCCGCACTCCGAATTCACTCGGCCATGGTGGTGCAGGTCCTTCGATTGGCGGTTCCGGCACCCCGCCCGGATTATGTCGCCGGGGACGGACGTGCCAACGGGGGCGAAGAGGTGTGAGCGAGTGGGAACGGGTGTTAGCAGGTCCGATCCGGTGCATGCAGGAGCCGCTGCGGCGTACCGGTCTACGGCACGAAGCCGTTTTCCTGCATCGGGAACCTTGCGCCGCTGGCCGCTCGGGCCCTGGACTCGGTGCTATGGGACGTTTGGGAGATTCACCGACTTCCAGGCCTCCATCCGGCCCTTTTTCAGTTTACAGGAGGCGCTAATCTGACGCTCTGACGTCTGGCAGGCTCAACTGGCTTGAGCTGAGATACCGCGTCCTTCGGGACCAATCTAGCGGCTGCCTCCGAATCTGTTGCAAGGCCAAATCGCACCTATTCGGGCAAATTAGAGGAAAATGGCTACAATTAGAAAACCAAAACACAAGATCTGCCGTACGGTAGGCTACTGCCTGTACAATCATCCCAAGTGTCCATCAATCAAGAGACCTTATGCTCCGGGGCATCGACCCGGCTCAAGACGTAGAAAGCGTTCTCCTTACGGCGAACAGCTACTGGAAAAGCAAAAGCTTCGTCTCACCTACGGGATGATGGAAAAGCAATTCTTCAAAACCTTCGAACGTTCTTCCAAACTGCAGGGGAACAAAGCGGATAACTTCCTGTACATGCTGGAATCCCGACTGATGACCCTGGTTTACCGACTGGGTCTGGCCAGAAGTATCTTCGATGCTCGACAGCTAATCAACCACGGCCACGTAATGGTGGACGGCCATAGCGTAGACATCCCCAGCTACCAGGTAAAGGTGGGCGAAGTCATTGGACTGCATCCCGCTTCCAAAGAACTGGACCGTGTAAAATTTGCCCTGGAAGCTCGTCCCACGGGAAACAACCCCACTCCGTATCTGGAGCTGCAAGAAGACGGGGTTTCCGGAAAGTTCATGGGCATCACCAATCCGGACGATGTACCGGTGACGCGAATCAACATCCAGAAAATCATAGAGTTCTACTCCAAGTAATAGAACGAATCCAGGCATCGCTTCTGCAGCGATGTTGCGCGAAAGGCGGCCTACGGGTCGCCTTTTTTTGTGGCCGGTCACCTGGCACGGCGCCTTTGAACCCTTGAACATTCATCCAGAGAGCCCATTGGCCAGAATTGGTCCGAATGGGCCCAAATGAACCGGAGAATCCTTCCTTCGAGCGCTAAAAACCGAAATATAGCTTGCCTATCGCCATCGCACAAATCCCTTTCTCCGGGATTCCTGCAATGCTTCGATGATTCGCGAAAACCCATTTCCGGTCCTGCGAATCCCGGGCGATCCAGAATGCAGCGTATCCCAGGGAGCATTCGATGACCAAAAGAACATTCCGATACCGGCGCAGATTGACTGTTAACACTCTGCTTTTGCTGCTGCTTTCGTGCACGCCCGTGGACAACTGCCGTGATTCAGACTCGGAAATTCAATCCGCTCTTCTGTTGGCTTTGCTTTTGACGCCCACGGATCCCTGTCCTTCGAACAGCTATTCCTATTCGCAGAACATTGGTACCTCAGGAAGCGCCGATGGTCAGTTCCAGGATCCCTGGGGCCTGGCAATCAGTCCGGACCAAAAGCTCTACGTGACGGATGCGGGAACTTCGCGTATTCAGAGATGCACGCTCGACGGCGTATTTGAAGCTCGTTTTGGAAGTACTGCCGTTCCAACCAACGGTGCCTTTGACACTCCCTCTGGATTGGCGTTTGACCAGAACGGTAATTTCTACGTGGCCGAAATTGGCAACACCCGCGTTCAATCCCTTGATTCATCGGGAAATCACATTGCCATCCTGGCCAGCAATGGCGGCGCAGACGGTCAATTTAACCTGCCCTGGGACGTGGCCATTTTACCCAACGGAAACCTGGCCATTACCGATGCTTCCGACAATGATGTTCAAATACTGGGCACGAACGGCTCTTTTGTGTTAAAATTTGGTAGTTCCGGTAGCGGCGATGGCCAATTCAACAGTCCCGAAGGGATCGCCGTGAACCCCCTCACCGGCGATATATTTGTGTCTTCGGATCTTCGCATACAGAAGTTCGACCGGCAGGGTAACTTCCAGGCCTCCTGGGGAGGCAGCGGCGCCGGAGATGGACAATTCACCACTGGTTCCGGCGGTGTCGCTACGGACGCTGTAGGAAACATCTATGCTATCGACGAAGGAGCACGACGAGTACAGAAGTTCGATTCATCCGGAAATTTCCTGACCAGGTTTGGCAGCTCCGGAACCGGGAATGGTCAATTCCTTCAGCCCAAATACCTGACAGTGGATACAAATGGTAACGTTTATGTCAGCGATCAGTCTAGAGGTATTGTACAGAAGTTCGCCTGCAACCCGGGATGATTTCCGGAAACATCAGGCTATTCCAACAGTGTCAGGTATAAGATTATGAATTAGCGGGGTTTTCGCTAAACCATTTCCAGATCAGGACGGCTGTGACGCCCGGGATAGCGATGGCCCAGTACGCCATGAAGATCAAAAGATGAAAGGGCAAAGCAAAGGGACTTATGCTGTTTCGGGCCGCAAACTCCCAGACGCTGCATTCGTAAGGAGGTATATCCATTATCCCGGGACAAATTCCGTTGTAGTCCTGTATAACCACGAATCCCACAATTCCGGCGCTAAACAGAAAAGGCGGAATGATGATTATCAAAAAGGCAAACAGGATTCGTAAGGCCCAGCGCCGAGTCTTGCTTTCCGGGTTTGAGTACATGGAGTTGTAGCCCGCCAATTTTGGAGTCAGGTGGAGTCGGACTCAACCACTTTGCAGGACTCGAAATCAATATTTCTGCGGATGCTGCGGCCCCGGAATTTGCTTTTCCAACTCCGGGGGCGTGGCCACTGGCCTTCCTTCTGGCCGGACCACTTTTTGGGTTTCCCGCAAAAACATGGCGGTTCGGCGGCTCGGGCTCCGAACCGATTGCCATCCTGGGCCCTTCGGACCAAAAAGGCTCATGAGCCCGAGCGTAGCGTCTTTCAAAGCTTCCGATTTTGGCGAATTCACCTGGGGAGCCGCCACCGCAGCCTATCAGATAGAAGGAGCCCACGATGCGGACGGCAAGGGCCCGTCCATCTGGGATGATTTTGCCGCCAGGGGCAAGATCCGAAAAAAGCAAACGGGAAATGTGGCCTGCGATCATTACAATCGCATGAAAGAAGACGTTGCATTGATGAAAAGTCTGGGGCTCAAAGCCTATCGATTCTCTGTTAGCTGGCCCAGGGTCTTGCCGAATGGCAGCGTAGCCGGCGGCTTGAATCAGCCTGGTCTGGATTTCTACAAACGTCTGGTGGACGAACTTCTAAATAACGGAATTGAGCCATTCGTAACGCTGTTTCACTGGGACTTGCCGCTGGAATTGGAACGCCAGGGCGGCTGGCTAAACAGAGACATAGCCGACCACTTCTCCGGCTATGCCCGACTTATGGTAGATACTCTGGGCGATCGGGTTAAGAACTGGATCATTCTGAACGAACCTTTCGTTTTCTTGCTTCTGGGTTACGGAATCGGATACTTCCCTCCGCAGAAACGGGGCCCGGCAAAATTTGCGCGCTCTTCGCACTTAACCATGCTGGCCCAGGGCAAAGCGGCCCGGGCAATGGCTGCCGCACGATCGGACATCAAGATAGGCACTACCATTTCAACCCTTGCGGGTGAAGCCGCCTCCAACGCGCCGCGGCACCTGGCCGCTTTGCGAAGACACGACGCATTCTTTAACAGACTCTATGTGGACCCCATTGTAGGACGAGGCTACCCGTTTCAGGATCTGCCGTTTCTGCGAAAGATGGAGCCCATCATCCATCCGGACGATATGGACATGGTGCAGTATCCGTTCGATTTTCTGGGCATCAACCATTACTCCCGAAAGACCGTGCGATCGGCCTGGTGGATGCCTTACCTGAAATTCTGGGAGCACAAGCCGCTAAAGGATGTGGAAATCACCAGCATGGGCTGGGAGGTGCACCCTGCCGGTATCTATCAGATTCTGAAGAAGTTTGGCGAATACCCGGAGATACCTGCCCTGTACATTACCGAAAATGGCGCGGCATACACGGACAAAGTAGAAAGGGACGGTCATATTCACGACGAGCGCCGCAAGAGATACATACAGGAATATTTGCAACAGTGCCTCAAAGCCAGGCGCGAGGGCGTAAACCTGAAAGGGTACTTCGTCTGGAGCCTTCTGGATAATCTGGAATGGAAAGAGGGCTACGATAAGACTTTTGGGATAGTACACGTTGATTTCGAAACACAAAAACGTACAATAAAGGATAGCGGACTCTGGTACCGGGACTTCCTGCAAAGTTGAGGCCTGTGCCGCCAGAAGTTGGCGGTAGCCCACAAATAAATGCCTGCTATTTTCGCGCTACCAGACGCTCACGCGGACGTTAACACTGTCCCAGCTTAGCTTTTTCTGGAGTCTTCCTGTCGCCCATCTTCCCCGGCCCAAAGTTACTACCGAGTGTGATTCGGATCATTTTCCGGGGTTGCACATCTGCATGAGTCCGGGAGCCACGAGAGCGGTGAAGAATTCAGCCATTTCCAGCGAGTCCCAATCCCCATCGCGCAAGAGTGTGCGAATCAGGTTGAAAAGCGCTCCGGCAAGAAATTCATTGATGCGAACATAATCCACTTCACCTGCATAATGGCTACGAATCAGCTCATGGGTTCTAAAGGATTCCCGGCTGATGTGATCCAGAAGCCTGCATTGAAAATCGTAAGGCATATCTCCCAGAAATAGATTTTCGTAGAAATCTCGATTCTGGCGGATATTCTCAAAAACATAGTAGGTCAGCGGTTTGCCGTCCGAAAGCAGCGTCACCGGATCCACTCGCTCCACTTGCTGGCTCACATCCAGATACACATGCTCAAAGCACTTCCAGAGCAAGTCTTCTTTATCTGCGAAGTATTTATAGAATGTAACCCGGGAAATACCCGCTGCGCGGGATATGGAGTCCACGGAAATCCGGCCGTACGGTTGACTTACCATCAGTTCCAGAAAAGCATCTATGACCTGGCGGTAGGTTTTCTCAATTCGACTCAAGATCTTTTTCCAGTTCCGGGTTTACATATGTAAACCCGCAGGGAGCAAAGCGTCCACTTTTTCTCTTTCCATTATCGTGGCACTTGCCTTCTTCAAGAACCAGAGCTGGCGCTTAATTCAGAGCGACTGGACTAACTTCGCAAGTGTAAAACAGGCAAGGGAATGATTATGAATTCAGCCATAAAACCGGAACGAAAGCCAGGTCGTTTGAGCGACCCGGAGCCAACATCAATTCCAGGAGCCCGGAATAGTCGCTCTGTGTTTTCGCGAATTATTCGGAGAGCGCCAAAAACTATCCTTTGGACACTTGGCTTTCTTATTCTGGCCGGATGCTATTCGAACCCGCCGCATCGCGGGGATTCCTATCTAAACACCGAACATTGGCATAGATATCAGCGCTTTCTACCAGAAAGCATGCGGTTTACCGCCGAAAACCTGCCTCGCGAAGAATACTGGCAGTGGAACGGTCACAAAGTGCACCTGGATCGTTACGGCGAAGATTCCAGCGCCTGTAAGGTGATCCTACTTCACGGAGGCGGCGGCAACGGGCGCATTCTGGGACCTGTGGCTGTCCTGGTATATGAATTGGGCTGCACGGTGGTGGCCCCCGACATGCCGGGCTACGGACTCACCGTGCCGAACCCCGAAACCGAACTGAATTACGGCCTATGGGTGGAGCTAACAAGCCATTTGATGGACAAAGAAAGACGACCGGGTCAGAGACTTTACGTGTTCGGTCTGAGCATTGGCGGGATGCTGGCTTATCAAGCAGTGGCCATGAACGGACAGGCCGACGGCTTAATCGCTACCACTTTCGCAGATGTGCGCAGGACTGACGTAAGAGATGCCGTAAGCGCGAATCTATTTCTAAGCCGGGTCGGCGTACCACTGGGATCGCTATTTCGTTGGTTCACGGACGGAGTCTACCTTCCTATTGCCAGCCTTAGCAAAATGGAGCTGATCACAAACGACCCGGCATTTTCCGAGGTCTTCGCCACTGACCCCCATGCCGGCGGAGGATGGGTTAGCCTCCTTTTTCTACGCACTTTTATGAACTATGCACCCGCCCTGGAGCCCGAAGAATTTCGGGTATGCCCGGTTTTGATGATCCATCCCGGACTGGATCCCTGGACGCCCCTGGAAATGAGCAAAGAATTCTATGATCGGATCCCGGAGAAAAAGCGATTGGTGGTTCTGCAAGGGGCCGGTCATCTACCTTACGAAGAACCGGGCCGGACGCAGATGGTAAGGGCGTTGAAAGAATTTCTGGGCAACTAGATCAGCCCTTCCCTTGCTTACTCTTGCCCTTGCCGCCTTCGCCTTTCGCTTCTTTTGCCTTTTCCGCAGCCACGCTGTCTTCAGGAGATTTTGTGATTACGTCCACCAGTGTTCCAATACCCGCTTTCAATGTTTCGAACAGATCGTTCTTTTCTTTGGTAGCGCCACTGCCCGCTTTACCCGGCTGATCGGAAGGAGCGGATAACTTTCCATAGGCTTTTTCCATCTGAATGATCTTCTTTTCCAGATCGTCCACCCATTTGTTATTGTCAGACTTCTCCGAGAAATTGCCAAATTCGTAGTCGACGATATCCTCTTTGACATTCCCTTTGAAGAGCAGATGCATTTCCACTTTGAAGTACTTCTGAATCAACGAGAAGCGACCTTCCTTTTCCAGTCTGCGAATACTAACCTTCAAGAAGGTATTTCGCAGAACCCGCAGCGGGCGAAACTCGGAAGCCCTCTGTACCAGGTCATGGTCTTCGGCCAGCTTTAAGCTCTCATCAAAGCCCCCTACCCTGCGAAACAAACGTCGAGTAATAAAAATGCAGAAGCCGGCGGCCCGGGGATTCATGTCCTGGTTAAGCTTCACGGAAAGGTTCGCGAAACGAAACATTATATCGTCCAGTTTGAGATCTGAATCGGGGTGAAATTCGCAGGTTGCCAGATCCAGGTAACGGCTATCCATCTCATCCGCCGCCTTTTCAAGGAAATCCGGCGGTAAACGAACGTCAGCGTCCAGAAAGAAGAGATATTCTCCATTGGCAGCTTCCGCCCCCCGGTTGCGGCCCACTCCGGGCATACCGCCGGGCACTACCCGGGCTTTGTATTTGCGAGCAATCTTGACCGTGGCGTCTTTGGAGCCGGCATCGGCCACAATCACCTCGAAATCGCGGCAACTTTGTTTGCTTAGAGATTCCAGGAGAATCGGGAGATCCTCCTGCTCGTTCAAGGTAGGGATTATTACACTTATGCGCATCCAGGGATTGTGACAGCAAAATCACAGCCTGGCAAACAAAAACCGAGCCTACTGGAAAAAAGAAGCCAGAGCCCGGAGCCCCGCAGGGCTCGGGATCAAGCCTGTTCGTTCAGCAATAGACCAGATAGTTCCTGCATATGAGAAGCGAACTCCAGAAGTTTGGATGACGGGATCTCTTGAACTACCTCACCTGTTAAGTAATTGTACAGTTTCACCTGAATGGTGCCAGTCTCATCGTGTACACTATACTGAAATCGAGTGTTGGTATTCTTGTCGCTGGAGAACATGTCCAGAGCGTCAATGGCCTTCTGCACATTCTGCCGGTTCTCCGGGGTATCCGCCACATCCTGATGCCTGCCGTCCTGCAGTTTACGAGCCAACTCGGCCCTGGACGCCTGAAGCATCTGCTGTCTGGCCGGAGCCGAATTCTGGTGCGTACCGTTTACCTGTATGGTTTCCATAGGTTGTACCTCATTAATAGGCTTCGGCAAAGGTTGGTTCGGACTTAATGCCTGGGCAATAGTTTACTGTGCAAATATTGACAGGTTTTTCCGTCCTATCCACTGCCTGGCGCCGGATTTGGCCGATTCCGGCGCTTTGCCCCATGCTTGCCACCGGAATGAAGCCCCGGCTTGAGGGCCAATTCCGGCGCAAAAATCATTACGTAGCGCTGCTTTGCGTTGACGTTTACCCGATCCGTGATGGTTTTCCGTATGGGCTTCGGCTGGAGACTGGTGGGCAAATGAAGAGATTGGTCATCCTATGCCTGGTTTTCGTCGGATGCGCCTCCGAATCCCGGATGCCCTCCGTGGTGGAAGGAGCCCTGAAAATTCGGGAGATTCCTGAAAAGAACCTTTCCCTGAGCGGCCAATGGGCCTTCTGTCCGAATGCTTTGCTGCCAGGACATGATTTTGCATCGGAAATGCCGGGCCATTGCTCCTTTCAAACCATCCCGGATTCGTGGACCCGATACCCCGCCCCCTGGGGGATGAAGGGTACCGGAGTAGCCACCTATAGAATGATACTGGAGATCCCGGAAGACTTATCAGCGGACCTGGCGTTGTATATGCCGTTCCAGGGCACCGCCTACGAGTTATGGGTAAATGGCGAAGTGCTGGCCCGTAACGGAACTGTTGCCCGGAATCCAGCGAAACGACAGGCCGCCATGCTTCCTCAGATGGTTCGTCTTCCCGACGCGCCGGTAATTGAGCTGGTATTACACATCTCCAATGGGCACGATAAGTCCGGAGGAATGTGGAATGCGCCGTTGCTAGGCCCGGCACAGTCTATCGAGGACTATGTGCATAGAACCGTAATCCTGGACAGCTTGATGACCGGTATGTTGCTCCTGGCGACCGGATTTTCTTTCGCGTTGTTCCTTCTGAACACTCAAGACCGCGCGTCGCTATTTTTCGGTTTCTTCGCACTGTTTGCCATGTTGCGACAGATAAGTACCAATTCGCATATCATTCTACACTTAATGCCCGACTTCCCGTTTGGCGTTTACTATCGTCTGGAATTTCTGGGTATTCTACTTTCGCCGGCGGCATTTCTGCATTCGCTGAACCATCTCTTCCCGGGAACAATGCATCGGTTTGCACTTCGTGGACTCACGGCAATTTTCGTTTTTTTTGCGCTGATAGTGATCTTTCTGCCGCCGCTACTCTTTACGAATATTGTTCCCTTGAACCACGCCTTTCTGGTCGCCACTATGGCCGTGGCCGCACGTTCGATCTATCTCGGACGGCAAGAGCAGAAACTCAATGCCTTGCTCATTGGCGCAGGGTTCATCGCTCTTTCTTTCTTCGTAATCCACGATATTCTGGTAGAACTGAATCTTCTACAATCCCCGTATCTGGTATCCTTTGGTTTACTTCTTTTTCTGTTGGCGCATGTAGCGGCGCTGGCGCACCGAGCCGCCCGGGAACGACAGGAAAAGGCCCGTATTAGCGCATCATTGCAAAGCGCTCAGATACTCAGCAACGTTGCCTGGTCCCTTATCGGTTGCGACTCGCCGGCCAGCATTACCGTTAATCTATTCGGATCCCTTAAGCATACATTTGGCCTGCAGAAACTGGGACTCTATTTGCCCGAGATCAGAACTCTATACACCGCGCCCATTTCTTCGGCCGATGAATCCCGGGGTATATCCCGGGAAGTATTGTTTGCACACAGGACACCCGGTCTGGCGGCCGCCTGCGTACGCGAAGAAAGCGATCCGGAACTTCGGTGGCCGGCAGATTTTCAGGATCGGTCACTTTGCGTGCCGGTGCAAGAAGGCGACGAACTACGGGCTATCCTATTCTTCCAGAGGTTTACAAATGAACCCTACAAAGAAAGCACCAGAGAGCTCCTACAGGGCTTGACCCCATACGTGGTACTGGCTTTGCGAAATGCTTCCATGGTATCCGATCTGCGCGAAGCGCATCATACCGCCTACAGGCAGCAGGAATTTCAACGAATTGTTCTTTCTGTATTGGGCCATGATCTTCGCGGTCCCCTGGCGACCAGCTACTCGCTTCTAGACGATTTGTCGCACAATCGGGAAGCCCTGAAGGGCGCAGAACTGGACTTGCTTCGCGGCGGCATTCGTGATTCCATGGACCTTCTGCAACGCCTGCTCGAATGGGCCCGAGCTTCCACTCCCTCCGGCCATCTGTCATTGCACTGTGACGTTTCCAGCGTGCTCAAAACAGTTCAGAAGGACATATCCCTCAGAGCGATTCAGAAAAAGGTAGAGTTGGATTTGGTCCTTCCTCCCAAAATGTCGGCGGCCATAGAGCCGGATTCCCTGGAAGTAGTTCTGCGTAATATAGCGATGAATGCGATAAAGTTCACCCCCGCAAGCGGAAAAGTACACATCTACGCGGAACAAGGCCCCACCGAAGTTCAAATCCACATTGAAGATACAGGAATTGGCATGGATGCAAAGGAGGCCCGTCAGCTTCTGGATCCGGAGAGGCGAGTTCAACCGCGGAGCGGAACGGACGGAGAGAAAGGAGCCGGACTGGGGATGTACCTGTCCCAGTTGCTACTCGCCGCCACGGGCGGTTATATAACGGTGGAAACCGAAAGCGCTAAAGGCACTCGCTTCACGGTACATCTTCCAGCTACCGGCGAAACGCAAGTCAAGTCTGAATCCGACCAACGGGAACCGGATCAGATACATTCCGACAGCGATCCCATTGCCTTTTCCGGCGCCGAAACGCTGCGAATCCTTCACGTGGAGGACTCCGATCTGCTTGCCATGCTGGTGGCCCGCCTGCTACGCAAAGGACCTTTCGAATTGCAACGCGCTCGCAACGGCGCCGAAGCCCTGGCCCTCTTAAACCAGAATCGATATAACCTTGTACTTTCTGATGTAGAGCTGGAGGGGGATCGCGCACTTGTCTGGGCCAGCACCTACAAGAATGGCGCCGGTGCATCCGCGCCTCCGTTTGTGGGCGTAACAGCCCACGACTATGAGGCGGTGGAGAAATACATTCAAGATGGGATACTCGACGGCTACCTGCAGAAGCCGTTTAATAGAAAGCAGCTGATGGATACGATTGCCCGGTTTGCCTCGGCCCCCAGTAGTTCGTAGAGCGCGGAGAGCCAGGCCGACAGGGAGAAGCAGGGACCAGGAAAACCCTCGCCATAAGCCAGAGAATGAGCAGAACTGGTTTCCAGGGAAAAACGGAACGTTAGGCGAAGGGTTTCCGGGCGGAATCCGAGGCCAGAGCCTCCGGGGGTACGAGGTCCGGTCGGATTGGAATAGTAGGCCAATTCTCGGAGCGTTATTTCTTCAGAGCATTTTTCATGCGAACCAGCTTTCCGCGGAGTCGCATAATAGCCTTGGTATGAAGTTGCGAAATCCTGGACTCGGTAACTTCCAGAACTTCGCCAATTTCTTTGAGCGTCAGATCTTCGTAGTAATAGAGGACAATGACTTTCTTTTCTTTGTCAGGAAGGGTCTTGATGGCTTCTACGATAACGCTTTTTATTTCTTCTTTCTCGATGAGCGAGTCCGGATTAAGGTTCTGTGGACTTTCCAGGGTCTCCATGAAAGAGACTTCATCGTTGTCGTCGCCCATGTACCAGATGTCATTGAGCGAAATAATAGAGGTGCCGGAAATCTTCGTCAATAGACTTTGAAGCTCATCCACCGAGATGCCCATCTCTTTGGCGATGTCTTCATCTTCTACAGTATGGCCGAGCTTATTCTCCAGCTGAGAAATGATCTCTTCTACCTGGCGAGCCTTTTGCCTGATGCTTCGCGGAATCCAGTCGATGCTTCGTAGCTCATCGAATATGGCGCCCCGAATACGGGTCATAGCGTATGTCTTGAACTTGATGTCGCGGTTGGGGTCGAATTTCTCGATGGCATCCAGAAGACCAAAGGAACCGTAGCTTACCAGATCGTCAAATTCCACGTTCTGTGGCATGCCAATAGCCACTTTGCCCGCCACGTATTTCACCAGAGGCGCGTACTTCTCGGCGAAGAAGTCCCGCAGTTCTGGAAGACCCTCTTTGCGATATCTCTGCCAGAGAGACTGTTCGTCTTCGTCTTTATATTTTTCGTAGATCTTTGACATTCGACAGGCTATTCATCCCGGGACAACATGGTGCGAATGGCCGAAGCCATGAGGCGCGGGTTGTTTTTGACTTTTACTTTGTCTACCAGGATATGATCCCCGAATTCCTTCCTTTCTGGCTCGGCGCCTTCTGCGAAAGCGCCTTCCGATGCCCCTTCGCCGGCCAGATCATCGTCCTCGGACAGCGCCAGCGAGTCATCCAATCCGCCCAGCTCGTCTTCGGCCAGATCCGACGCATCTCCGCTACCGCTTAACAGGTCAAGAAACTCGGGCACCCGATTCTTGAGTACCTGGTACACACCTACACCAAGGGCGGCGGATAGAACTGTGCAGATCAAAGCAGTGACAAGTACGTGCGTCAAGCTGTTTCCAGACATAAGCCCGAATGTAAGGGAAACAGCCAGCCCCAGCAGGGCAAATACTGCGATGAATTTAATCTGAAGGGACATTCCAGATGCCCGGGATCAATCGTTTCCGATCCCCACCATCTGAAAGATTTTGGAAAAGAATCCGGAAATCCCTTCTCCCTCTTGTTCAATCTCGCGATTTAGAAGGCGAGCGGCTACATGTTGCATGCAGGCCGAGCTCTTGGCTCCGGGATACAGGACCACGTGGGGACGCTGGCTACGGATACTTTTTTGGACCAGGTTCTCTTCGAAAATGAAGCCCAGGTTTTCCACATTGGTTTTCAGAAATTGAGACGAGATCGTAATCAATCGATCGGCTACCCTTTTGGCCTCCACAGCCGTGGGCACTCGATTCACCACCAGCTTGATAGTTTTTTCCTGTCGATTGGCCACGATGCTTTTGATCATTCCATACGCATCGGTGATGGCGGTAGGCTCAGGAGTCGTTACTACCACAACATCGTCTGCGGGCATCACGAGACCGATTACGTTGGAACCCACACCCGCTCCGGTATCGATTATCATTACATCGTAGCCGGGCAGATCTTCCAGGCCGGTGAGGAAATGTTCGCGTTGGTCATCACTGAGGTTGGCCAGCTGGCTGATCCCATTGGCCCCGGCGATTATGTCTATTCCGTAATTTGTGGGGATGATGATGTCTTTCAGGTTGCGCCGGCCTTTCATCACCTCGTAGATGTTGTGTTCGGGGATGATGCCCAGAAGAACGTTGATATTTGCCAGACCCAGATCACCGTCAAACAGCAGGACTTTTTTGCCCAGCTGGGCCATGCTAATGGCCAGGTTCACCGATACAGTGGTTTTGCCCACTCCACCTTTTCCGGAGGTCACCGAGATGATGCGGGTTGCCTTTTCTGTCCCGGGTCCCGTCGGGCTTTGCTCAGCGATGCTTTCCATAGATGTATCACGCTCCAGCACGGTGGCCGGACCGACTCCAGCCAGAACCTCCGCCATCTGCGTTCGAGCATTTCTGACCTTTTCGAATCGTTCCATTGTTCCGGTCTCTCTTCAACGATAATTTAGACCGTTTTTTCGATTCAGTCCAGTAGCATCCGGGCAAGGTCATCTGGTCTGGCATCCATGATATTGCCGGGCACACCTGGACCATCCATCAAAAACGAGAACGGCCTATTAATTTTATCGGCATGCTCGATGAATGCGCCAAAAAAATCTGTTTCATCCAGCTTTGTAAGTAGAATTTTATCAAATCCGAAGCTGTCGAAGGTGTCAAAGATGCGGTCCACCATCCGACTATCGGTACCGGCAGCCACGGTCAGATGGACATCCAGCTTCACCGGACAGGCATCCCGGAATGCCTGGATGTCTTTGAGGCGCCCTTCCCGGCCGCTGATTCCGGCGGTATCGATGAGCATAATCTCGGCCGGGTCCTCATCCATCTGCTTTTTGAACTCTTCCACGCTCAAAGGAGCATAAAAAGGAGCTCCGATGATCTCTGCATGCACCTTGAGCATTTCGGTGGCCCCCAGGCGGTACAGATCCAGGTTATAGATGGATACCTCCCGCTTTTCATGGAGAAGATACCGCGTGGCCAGCTTGGCGATGCTGGATGTTTTTCCACTCCCCGTGGGTCCCACCAGCATCACAGCCCTGCATTCCCCCCGCGGAGGGGCGATGTCCGGCACCATCCGGATCATGTTGCTCAGCTTGTTCAGGGTTGCCTCTTCGATACGACCTGGATGCTGACGGTCGTTGCGCGACAGGCTGTCATCCACGCTTCGAATGATTCGGTCCGCCAGATCGCTGGAAAGGCTACTATCCAGAAGCCTCTGGCGAATCTGCATAAATTTCCGAGCCGTGGGGTCCTGGGAAGCGGTCAATAAACCCGCTCGTTCGGACTCCTGAGATGAGACTCGGAACTCAGCGCCGGTATCAAAACTGCCATCGTCCGCCAGAGAATCGGAATGCCTGCCGCGACCGGTATTAATCTCCAGCTTCCGGGCCGGCCATACCCCCTCCGGGGCGACCGGAAAATGCCGCGAGCCGTTGGCTTCGCCCGCCCCGGCGTTTGAGCCAATTCGGTCGGCGGCCGCAAGCAAGGCCTCATCGCTCATCTCCGCTTCTACCGGCATGGCTTCGGCTGATGTGCCAGGGTCATACTGCTCAGACCATAGAGCGTCTATCTCTTCAGCGCTGGGCGGTTCCGCCACTTTGAAGGCCCCGGGCACGGGCGCCGAGGGAACCGATTGAGCTGCTTTAGGGGCCTTTTCCCGGGACGAAAGAGCCGCGGATTGCTCCGCTCGGGCCATTTCATCCATCTTCTTGAGCAGCCGATTCATCCGGTCGTCGGATTCTTTTTCCGTTTTCTGCTCCTTTTTGGAGCGGTCCAGGTCTCGACCCGTTTCCTCTTTCAAAGCTTTCAAGGATGCGATCAATTGATCCAATTCGGGGATGTCCGCATCTGGCTTTTCGGATGTCCCTTCCGAGTGCCCGGGGTTCTGTATGTCGGGAGCAGGTAGCTCTTCCCGCCGGGCAAGAGGCTTTCTGGCCGCCACAGGATATTCGGAGGAGCGAGAACGCCGCTCGGATGGCCAGGAGTCTTCGCCGGTACTTGCTGAGCCACCGGAAAGGAAAGAAAGGGCCGCCTGCTCGGCGGTCTTTTTGCGAGTATTGCTTTTTCGTTCGGGGGTCTTTTTCTGATGATAGGGAGCGTTCTGCTCCTTGATCATGTAATCCACTTCGTAGATCTTCTTTTTGAAAAGCCCTGTGCCCAGGAATCCGGATTCAGTGACTTCGCGCGTATCAATGACGAAGACATCGGACCCATACTGACTGCGCAGCTGCATGAGGCACTTCTGTACCGACTCGCCTCTCAATGTACCATATTGCATGATGAATCCTCTGCAAATGGATTATGTCTCATTAAGATTGTGAGGATGCAATTCCTTTTTTGTGCAAAGCCCCTGAAAAATGGGCATTCGCGCCGGTATATTGACCTTTCGGACACTCCAAAGCAGCGGCCGCTATTGCTGCCATTTTGGTACGGCCAGGAACGGTAGCAGCGGACGACACCGCCCGGAACGGAAAAAGGCTTGAATAGGCCCGGTTTCGCCTGGAAGTAGGATTCAATGAATACCTTATCAAAGGCAGCGCTGCTTGTCCTACTTCCTATGGTTCTACTTCAGTGCTCCGAAGACATTGAAGCGCCGATTCCCGGCCCCGGGGACTTGCCCTGGGGCGAGTCCAGAGATGCGACCATATCCAGTCTTTCTGGTTCGGGTTGGACCCTGGTGTCCGACTCAAACGAATCCGTGATTCTATCCTATCCGGTTTCCCGAGATCAGGACATAGAGGCCTCCGACCTTTTTGCCGAGGCCGAAAAGCCGGAAGAGCCCTACACCCTGACTCTATTCTTCAAGGATAATGCGCTCACCATTGCTCGGGTCCAACGCAGGGACACCGCCGAGAATGTAGCCGAGTTTTTGAAAAAGATCCAGGAAGCATATGGTCTGAAAGAAGCGGCGGTGGATTCGCCGGAGAACTCCGAAACCACGGAAGCGGGCAACGTAATCAAAACAAAGCAACAGATCTTTGAAACAAATGACTTTGTTTTGAAACTCAATCGCACCACCGTTGAGCCCGCCGAAGAAAAAATGAAAGGCGGATTGAACGATCAAATTGAAATTCAGCTTTTCCCGAAGGCGCGAAATGAAGGAATCAGCGCCGAGGCTCTTTCGAAGTAGAGGGGCCTCTGTAACTTTTCCCGGTTTTGTCCTGCGAAGGACAGATCTGGAAGCGGAGGATTAAAACATCTCCGACGTCAGATGCACCAGGAATAATTCAAAACTAAACGCCAGAATTTAAAGAGGTAACAATGGATACAGCCAAGATTACAGAAATGCTGGGCGCCGACGCCGATAGCATTCTAAAGCACAGCCCGAAGATCAGCAAGGAAAGCCTGCATTTGCCAGGGCCGGATTTCGTAGACCGCGTCTGGGTAGGCTCCGACCGCAATCCCCAGGTAATTCGATCCCTGGGAGGGATTTTCAATCATGGTCGCCTGGCCGGTACCGGATACGTTTCCATCCTTCCCGTAGACCAGGGCATCGAACACTCCGCCGGCGCATCTTTCGCGCCCAATCCGGCATACTTTGATCCGGAGAATATCATCAAGCTGGCCATTGAAGGCGGATGCAACGCTGTTGCCACCACCTACGGCGTTCTGGGATCGGTTGCGCGAAAGTATGCTCATAAAATCCCCTTCCTGGTAAAGATCAACCACAACGACCTTCTAAAGTATCCCAACGAATACGATCAGATCATGTTCGGAAACGTGGAAGAAGCCTGGAACCTGGGCGCCACAGCCGTGGGCGCCACCATCTACTTTGGCTCCGAAGAATCCAGCCGGCAGATCATCGAAGTGGCCGAAGCCTTCCAGCATGCCCACGAACTGGGTATGGCTACGGTGCTCTGGTGCTATCTGCGAAACAACGACTTCAAGAAGGATAAGGATTATCATACGGCAGCGGATTTGACCGGTCAGGCGAACCACCTGGGCGTAACCATCCAGGCTGACATCATCAAACAGAAGCTGGCAACCAACAACGGCGGCTACAACGCGATCAAGTTCGGAAAGACCCACGAAAAGGTGTATTCTGAGCTTTCTTCTGATCATCCCATCGATCTATGCCGGTATCAGGTGCTGAACTGCTACGCTGGCCGCGCCGGGCTGATTAACTCCGGAGGCGAATCCAAAGGAGCGAGCGATCTGGCGGATGCAGTAAGAACCGCTGTAATCAACAAACGAGCTGGCGGAACAGGACTGATTTCCGGTCGAAAAGCCTTCCAGCGCCCAATGAAAGAGGGTGTGGAGCTGCTGAATGCGATTCAGGACGTATATCTGAACAAAGATATTACTGTGGCCTGATTCCCTGGGGCCCTCTGGGGGGCGTTGCCTGCAATAGGCGACGAAACGTCAGAGAGCCCCCTTCGCGTTGCAGGCTCATTGTCGCAGGCGAATCCAGGAGATTCATCTCATTTGCAAGAAAGCCCGGCCGAGGCCGGGCTTTTTCTTTTAGAGCCGTTGCAGCATGTAGTTAAAAGCACGCATAGTAGAAGGTGGGCTCATCTCCGGTGAGCGATAGAATGTTACCTTGCCAGGGCGGCCCCACATCGTTAAATAGGAAAGGTACAGATTTTGCCGGACAATTGATGGCATACTGATTCATGGTCTGCGACAGAAGCCAGATACCCGTCGAACCCGGATTTGCCGGACACTGCCAACTGAGCAGGGTCGCAATGCAGGCATCCACATCACCCTTCCTCAGCAGCCGATCGCCTACAAGCGCGCCCACACATGGACCTCCCGCCGGATAGGATGTATCGTTTTGCTCCTGTCTGCATTGCATTATTTTTGCGGTGATAGCTCGGTTCATCTGGCCGGAAGCGTCTGAGGCCAGCACAGTATCTTCCCCATCGTTTCCGATGATCAAATTGGAGCAGCCGGCCAAAACCAACAGGAAGACAAACAGGGCTCCGCCAGAAAACCGGGAAATCGTTAAACAGGATGCCCTGGGATCCATAGTCGACACAGATCATTTGACCGGGAGTTAGAGTGATCAGTCAACCCGGAATGCGATGACGGTACACGTTTGCGAAAGCCACCGCCGGGGTAGGCGTACTTGCCACAAAGGAGGGCAAAAGGCAAAACGATTCAAGGCACGCCGTTTGTGCCAAACTCTTGAAAATCGATGTTACCGAACGTTGGGTCCCCCACCAGATCAGTGCAACCTGAATCCGTAAGGCCGGCATGCCCCTGATAAACACCCAGATTCGGAGTATAGAGACATTGCTCATCCCCCATGCACATAGGCAGATCCCAGTCTGCATCGGTTTCCAGGGCGTAGGCGTTCCGCAGAAACGTGTAGGTGCCGGAAGAGAAAGTATGAGTCACCGGCATTGTGGGTAGCGTATCCGGACAGGCCAGGGCATTGCGAAAACCGGGGCTCGGGGCGGTATTCACAAGCTGCCAGTCAAATTCACGGCAACCGGTGAGCACCGTTCCATCACAATTGCCCCGATATCCATTTGCCGGATAGGCTGGAGGAACCGTGGGAGAGCGACCAAACCCGGAATAATCGTTGGGCAGGGCAAACCAGTTATTGGTTATTGCATAGGCAACAACTCCACCGTTGGGCCCGCGAAATTGATCAGCGAGATCAAAGGCGCTTATCACGGTATGATCCGAAGGCCCCTCGGGCGTGCAATCGTCATCGTTTTGCATACCGGAGCCCGCCCCGGCCGCATTACAACGACCATCCTGATCATCAGGGAGAACGCTGGCTCTACCTGAATACAGCACACCCGAGTAGAAATTGCCGGTGGCCAGGGGAGCCATTACGTCGGCTCCGCCGTTATCGGAAAGGCCCAGATTGATAAACTGACTATTATCGCCCGGTGTAATTCCGCCATTCTGATTGTTGATCGATACTATGTTGACCAGGGTATTACTTGCACCAGAAGGCCCGGTCCCAAGTAGGTTTACCCCGGGGCCGACATTGTTGGCAGATAGGGAGTTCATAAACAGCGAATTGGCAATCCCCTGGCTTGCATAGATACCACCGCCACCGTTATTGTGAATCATGGAGCGGGTAACCAGCATGTCGCGAACTACATTGGGACTATTACCTCGATAAAAGATACCATGTCCTGTATTATTAAAGATGCGCACCTGATCAATCCAGTTGTGGTGGCTGTCGGCTGTATCGGAATAGAAGCTAATTCCGTGATGGTCCGGGTTATTGGCTATGACCATGTTGCGAAACAGGAGACCACGACTATGAATCACGCGCACCTGACCCGTATTGCTGAAGCCCCGGTAGTTGGCCATGGCGGTACGGTCCACTGTAATGAAAGCGGAATCCCGAATAAAGATACCTGATGAGTTTCCTGTACCGTCTATGTGACGCATTCCAGCCTCGACCCATACAAAATTTCGGCCTGTAATGTTGATCTGATGGGCAGCGACGTTGGTGGTAATGGCCGTGCTCGGCGCTGTACTGAATGTAACATTGTCCACAGATGCTGTGATCGCTCCGGTCATGGTAACGTTGGCTGTGGTGACGTACACTGTATTGGCGGTATTCATGCTGATACCGCCAGCAGGCACCGTCTGAATGGGATTCCCCCACCATGCAGTGGTGGGTGTACTGAAGCCATTACTTACGGATACGGAGTTGGTATTCCAGGTTTGCGTGCCGAAATCTATAAATTCTCGAAGACCGTTAACACGGACCACTGTTACCATTTCTACAGGACCGGGTCCCGGGGGATCATAACAGCCCCATCCGTACCAGCCGTTGGCATCGCTGGCGGTCAAGCCGGCGCAACTGGTAGCGTTTAGCACCAGCACTTTCCGTAGTTCGCCTCCATGGAGACACGAGGTAATGAATCCAGTTTCGGTTCCGTCGCAGGAAACGCCGCTCGCATCGAAGACCCGGGTGCCATCATTTCTTATATGTTGATTCCAGTCAGGCGCTGCTGCATACATGGGCTCCACTGTTCCGTTGGGCAGGTCAAATGCCAGGGATAGGTTTAACAGATTGCCGGCCCGGTCCCGCACATCTACATCGATGGTTCTGCCGCTGCCCGGACTCCAGTAGGTAGTGGGCGAAATCTGGATGGTGTCGTCGGTGTTGGAAGTTGTGACGATGGTTGGCGGCAACACAGCTTCCCCGTCGAGATCCCCTCCCCCGACAGTGATGGAGCCAGGTAGAATCTGTTCGCTTAAACGAATATCGATTTCATCGTCATAGGCCAGGGTGCTTCCTATGGGAGTGCCACCGGCCACCACTGTGGGCGCTGTATCGTCTCTGGTAAGAGTGAAGGTCTGGCAGCCATAGTCGCCGGCGAAGTTTCTTTCTGCGATGGTAATGGTTTGCGCTCCCACCGGAATGGAGGCTGCAGAAACGGAGATTGTATCCCCGGCGCCGGTAGTTGTTCCCGTGGTAATTGAAGTGCCGCCCGAACCATGGCAGTCGGTGGCTCCGTACCAGACGAAGTAGTCCATGTTACTTCGATTGGATGTCCAGCTGATCGTAGAAGAATCATAGGGCGCCCCGGCTGCATTGCTAATGAAGTCCCGGGAGGGAGCGCCGAGCGAAAGGGCCGGCACAGTGGCATCAATCGTGTAATTGCCGATCACAACCGCCGAGCGGTTGCCAGCTCTATCAATGCCAATAAGCTCCAGCTGCGTATTGCGCAGATCCGCCGCATTCAACGGCGCTGCATAGAGTGTCCCGGTGGTGGGAGTGCCATCGGTAGTGACCGCTGGATCCGCCGGATTGGCCGTTCCTGGCAGAGCCACATCGGCAATAGTATAGACCAGGGCGTTGCATCCGCTGGCAGGATCCGAACAACTGGCACTCAGGCTCTGCGGGCTATTGTAGCTCCCGGAGGCCGTGCCCAGGGTGACCACCGGAGAGACATCGTCTCGTTCAATGGTAAAGGTATTGAAATCGATGAGATTGGAGGAACCGTCCAGGATGCATATATGGATGCTGTTGGTTCCGGGCACCAGGTCCGTCTGGTTGATTACGCTGGTTTCCTGAACGCCGGTAGTAGTTGTTCCGGAATTGTTGGTAAATGTTCCCAGATTACCGGTGGCACAATCCGCCCCAATACGGATCTCGAAGTTTTCCGTGTATTGCGGAGTCCAGTCAATGGATGAAGTGTTATGGGCGCCGCCCTGACTGCTCAGATACAGGCGCTGGATATTATCTATGATGACGCCGGTGTTCTGGCACTGAACAAATACCGTATCAACATTTGACAAAAGCACTCCGGTGCCCGATGTAACGCTGCAATTCTGATTCAAGGGCGCATCTGTAACGGTAACGCTGTAGGGCGCGCCCGATCTATACCTGGTAGGAAACTCGAAGGCTCCATCGGAGTTGATAGTCACTGAATCTGTGCCATTATTGCTGAGAACTAGCGTACCGTTGAGCCCGAGGACTTCACCGCCTAATGTGAGCGTAGCAGGCGCAGAAAAAAACAAGGGAGGTTCATCTGGGTGATCTTGCACACAGGAAAGGGCCAATAAAGCCACCAAACAGTATTTGATTTTCGTCACGAAGTTCATGGCAGATCACTTCGGCGGGTGGCCGAAAAGGCAGAGGATTCCTCTACAGAATGCAAAGAATAAACCATTTTGTCAGCGATTTTCCCGGAAAAAAGCCCCTGCAAATAAGACCCTCGGGGCATGAAGGGCCTTCTCTAACGCCGCGCCCGAGAAGCTAAGATCCCAATAAAGGAATCGGCCGCAGGGATCTCCAACAGAAGGGCCTGCCGCCGGCACGTAAGACAGAAAGGTCCCCGCAGGCACCCGGGACGGAAAGGTCCCCGCAGGAATTTCAGTAAGAAAAGGCCGATTATGCGGAATCCTTGGGCAATGATTTTTAATTGCCTTTACCGGGGTATTTACGTCCAATAGGATATGAAGCGCGAAACATTGAAGGTCATTCGCGCCCAGGCGCGAAAGCAGACCTTACCACCCAACAAAGTAAAACCATCGGGCAAGACCTACAAAAGGAATGCCAAGCACAAGGCCCGGCTGGAGCAAAACCAGCACGGGCCTTTTTCTTGCGCTCATGACGGCACAGATACACTGGCTGCTTGAGTCTGCCTCGCCAAACGCGGCCGGTATTTTTGAGCTACACGGGAAGTTCGGCACGCTACATCTTTTTTTCGAACAGTTCTGGAAGGTTCCCATTGCTCATAAACGAATTCAAACTCAGCATGGATCGTCCGGCCTCGGCAGGCATGAAATGGGTATCCCTGCACCGGGGCTCCGGCCGTTCAATTCTCGACCTGGAACAATGCATGAACGGCACAATAAGCGCGCATCCGTACCATAGCGCCAATGACTTCTCTATCGAGACTAACGCTCAATTACTGGGCCCGGACGCAGAAGGCCGGCTTTATGCCACGGTCATGACCAGCCAGATCAAAGGCGATCAAACAAGCACAATGACCAGAATCTATCGAATCCATCGCCCTATGTCTGAATCTCCTGACGTCAGTGAAGTTACGGAGAGGGAAGTTCCGACTGGCCTGCCTGTAATTCACAGTATCTAAGACTTCAAGAGTTGTCTCTTCCCATTGTTGCCAGGCTAAGAACCGAAGCGGGCGAAATAGAATAGGCCCGATTCTTATTCCGAAGACGAATTGCCCGCAAAGGAGGAGTTCTTTGCCGAAATGATTGGAGATCGTCGCATCAGCGGAATTCATCCTGAAGACCTCAGGGGAGTTCTGGTATCATTCAATAATGATTCTTGTTTCTGATCGAACCTTTAGATCCGGAGATACGAGATCGTATCGCTTTCCGTCAATCACCAGAGCCCGGGAGACTCCCGGACCGGAATAAAGTCGCAACTTGTTTCGTAGCACTTCATCGGGATGTAATTGAAACCTGGCCTGAAACCAGGATGGCAGACTTTTCCAGAGCGCCGAAATGCTGATTGGGGGGCAGGCGCCGTTAAGGGTACGCTGCTGGCCGTCTACCTGCAGCTCATAGCTACAGGGGCCCTCACCGGAATCTTCCGGAAGGTCCGGGGGGCCGGTTAGACAGGCCGCAAAGAGCAATCCCGGCCCGATCAAATAGCAGAATTTCAGAACCGCACTTTGCATGGAATGAGTCGCTAGAAACATCTGACCAATGATCCGGGACATCGGTTCCCGGATCCGATCATCGATTCACGATCAAAACGATGGCAATCACCAGATAGATGAAAGACGCTACGATGGTAAGAGCAATGCCTACAAGAGCCAGTATTCCCTGAATCTTGAAATAGCTACCGTATTCGGTAAGACTGGCCAGCGCATCTTCATGGTTTTTGGTACGCAGATAGTGCAACACACGATCGGAGGCTTTCATGGCTCGCAGGCCCATGAAGATCATGGGAATACCCACGGTGGCTGTGATGATCCCCAGGCAGTACATGCAGCCGCCTATGATAGTCATTACTCCGCAGAATTTGGCCCATTTCGCCCCATTCTCCGCGTTCTTGATCATCATTCCGATGGGGCTTACACTGTAACCGTAGTCCGTGTTGCCGTAAGCAGGATGAGTTGAATGCATTTCGAAAACTCCTTCAGCTGGATTGAACCGCAGCGCCTTCCAGTGCGGGCAGAGACCTTCTTATGGCATCGTACTCCTCTGCCATGGAACGTACAATCTCTCCAGCGGGCTGAACTGCTCCAATCTGGGAAACACCGTGGCCCGCAGACCAGATATCTCTCCATCTTTTGTATTCGTCCTCGTCGCCAGCAATTCTTGAGGGGGCATCCGCTTTTTCCACGCTCTTTTTTAACCAGTTCGCCGGAATACCGGAAATCTCGGCTGTATACACAATATCATCGGCAGTGGACTCCACAATCATGTTTTTGTAGCCTTCTGCCGCTTTAGCTTCCGGAGTTGCAATGAGCCGTGTGCCCAGATAAACGGCATCCGCTCCCAGAGCCAGCGAAGCTGCCATTTGCTTTCCGTCCGATATGGCCCCGGCCGCAATTACCGGCAGGTCCAGTTCGGCCTTAAGCTGGGGAATCAATGCATAAGGAGAGATGTTTCCCGCATGACCGCCGGCCCCCTGGGCTACAGCAATGAGTGCGTCTGCGCCGGCTTTGGCCACTACCTTTGCATGGCGCAGAGTGGTTACGTCGCAAAACACTTTGGCACCCACCGCTTTGGCTTCCTGGACCACGGTCCGGGGAGATCCCAGGGAAGTGATGATCAGTTCCACCTTCTCTTCCAGGCAGACCTCAAACTGCCGTGGCCAGTTGGGATTATGGTCTTTGTAAAGAATCAGGTTAACGCCAATGGGTTTGTCTGTTCGGGACCGTATCTCCTGCAAACCATCTCTGAGCTCCTCGGTGGTCCGGTAGTTCAGGGCAGGAAAACAGCCAATGCCCCCGGCCTCGGAAACCGCCACAACCAGATCTGGATAGGAAACCAGAAACATGGGTGCGCCCAGTATGGGCAGATCAATGCCCAGCATATCGGAAACTCTGGTAGAAATACGCATGAAGAGGAGATACCGATCGCAGGTACCTGCCTGCAAGCGAAAAAAGAACGACGCAATGGATGTGGTAGCGATCCGGAGCTATGAACACAATTCTGCTTCTAATATTCTCCAATATCTTCATGACTTTCGCCTGGTACGGGCATCTGAAATTCAAAGAGGCCCCATTGCTACAGGTTATCTTCATCAGCTGGCTCATCGCTTTCTTTGAGTATTGCTTTCAAGTGCCCGCCAATCGAATGGGCCATGGTATGTTCAGTGCAGCCCAATTAAAAACCATTCAGGAAGTCATTACACTGGTGGTTTTTGCACTGTTCTCAGTATTCTATCTAGGAGAGTCTTTTCGCTGGAATCACGCTGTAGGATTTGCTTTTCTGGTTCTGGCAGCCGGATTCCTGTTCATCCCGGAATCCGGGCAGTCGCCGTCATCGAGTTAAATCATCAGGCGACTTTTTCAACCAGGTCCAGGCCAGAAAGAGCGAAAAACAGCCATGCGAATCAAGGAAAACTCCCTCTTATCAAGAGTACTCACGGCGACCCTTCCCTGGATCATTTATACACTACAACGAATGGTCAGACTCACCATCCAAAAGAAATACCTGAACGCAGAACCATTCGAAAGAATTCGCCAGTCGAAGGAACCGTATATCCTGGCAGTATGGCATTGCTGTGTGCTCTGGGCCCCTTTTTTTCACAGAAACCATGGCATTAAGGCGATGATCTCCCCTTCCCGTGACGGCGAAATCATCGCAAGGGTTGTAGAGAGTTCCGGCAATCAATGCGTTAGAGGAAGCAGCGGAAAAAACGGTGCCAGAGCCCTGAAAACGTTGATAGGACTTTTGAAGGATGGACATCCTGCCTGCATCGTACCGGATGGGCCTCTGGGCCCGGCGTTTCAGGCAAAGGCAGGAATCGTAGCTCTGGGCCGGTCAACGAAAGTAGCAATTATTCCCTTCCATTACGAAGGAACCAGACAGTGGGTAGCGAATCATGCCTGGGATAAACACCGGATACCGGCCCCCTTTTGCAAACTGTATATGAGCTATGGAGACCCGATTTACCTGGACCCGGGCGAGAACCAGGATTTGACCCTCTCAATAGAAAGGATCCAATCAGCCATGATGGAAAACATGTATCGATGCCAGAAAGCCGCCGGTATGGAACCAGGCAGGGACACTTGATATACGCCCTTCTCTACTTTCTCTATTTCCTGGGTCATGGCTCTTATTTTTCAACTTTGAGCCCTTATATGCTGGATCGGTTTGGAAGCGATGCCCGATTCGTATTTCTGGCCGGGCAGATCGCCTTTCCCGCCGGCTATTTTATCGCAGGATATCTTTCGGACCGATTTCAGACGATTCGCGGACTACTGGTACCCATGGTGCTTCTGCATGCGCCCTGCCAGTATTTTCTGTACTGGCCAGGCCTGGATCTGGAAGGAGCGACCCTCCTGGGCGGAGTCACCAGGTTCTTCTTCGCCGCGAACATGCAATTGCTAACCATCGCAACCCTGGAAAGCCTGGAGCTAAAAGGCTTTTCGTTGAGCCGAAGCGCTGGCACCCTGGGGTTCTTCATCGTTCACGTTGTTCTCTTCGTTCTCGAAACCAGGTTTCCCGGTCTGCTATCCACGGAGGTCTCGACCAGCGGTACCGGCGGAAGGATTGGCTCGGCCTTCCTGCTGCTCTTCGCCATCGCCTGCCTGTTTGTTCAGAAGGATCGACGGGCCGGGGCGAAGTATTACTTTTTGGAAGCGCTCAACACATTGAGGCATCGTCCGGTCTTCCTATTCTTTGCCATTTCCTTTGTGTATTTCTCGGGGTATCAAACAGTAGATTATTACCTGGGCGGCTATCTGAATCAGCGGTACGGCATGGCCGGGGTTTATGGCGGCTGGTGTCTGGCCACTTTGCTAGAGCTACCATTCCTACCGCTATGCGCCCGGATCCATGCTCGATTCGGGTCCACGCCTTTGTTCTTGATCGGTACCGGCGCGGGCATACTTCGATTTGGCCTGTTCTACTGGGATACGCTGGATGAGATCCCCGGCCTCCTACTGACGCAGCTACTGCATGGCATCCATTTCACCGGCTACTACATGGGTACCATATTCAGGTTGCGACATTTCTATCCGGATCATCTCTACGGCACGGGTCAGGGACTATTCATGGTACTGGCCACCGCTTCGGGAGCGCTGATTGGCTCCTATCTGGCAGGGCTGCTTTTGGAATGGAACCTGCCGGCAAGGTTGCAGGACCTAACAGGGGATATGCCAGGCACCCAGGGCCTGCCGTCGGCCGAGTTTTTGGACTTTGGACCGGTCTTTCTGGCTTCTCTGGTCATTCATGGGCTGGTTTTTTTTAGTTTCCTTCTAATGAGGGACCCGGAAAAAAGAGAGCACTCCCCTGGGGAGCCTCGGAGCTGAATTCACAGAATGAGACCGGCCTGGCGCAGATTCGCAAAAATCATAATTGTTCTGTTCGGTGTCATCCTCGCCTACCAGATACTTCTTTATCCGGCCACGGTTCAATACATTCTGGAGAAAACCGTTCCCATGGTTACTCGTAGTCGTCTGCATATCGATGTGCGGCGGTCCAGCCTGTTACACGGATTCCACTTCCAGGATATTCAGCTAAACACCGAAAACGGCGATCCCATCGTCAGCATCCCGGAATTGAAGCTTACCTGGTTTTTGCCGGGAATCCTGGCCGGTCATGTGGGTATTCGGGAACTGGGTTTGAAGGATGCGAAGATCTACGTTACCGAAAAGGACGGCGTATGGAATCTGGATTACCTGTCGTCCGGCGAGAAAAAGGAAAAAAAGAAAAGCGAAAGCGACGCCGAAAAGAAGGAACCTCGCGAAAGCATCAGCACTTATTTGCCCGTTAAGTTGTACGCAAACATTGACGTGCGCAATCTGCAATTCTACTATCACAGCGAAACGCAGAATCAGACACTGGATCTGTCCGGCCTGGACGTTCGCCTGGCGTTCATTACCGAAACCTTCAACACTATCCCTCTTAACACGGATGCGCTGGACCTTTTTGAAACTCTGGTAGTCGCCATCAATCCGTACGGTCCGGTGAATGTTGAATATAGCAATGGAAATCGTCTGGAGGGAGAGCTAACGCTGGCTTTTCGAATGTTTCGCCAGGTAGTGGACGGCCAGGGGATATTCTCTTCGCTACTAAACGTCGACGGGACATCCTTAACAATGAGTCGTCCGGGCTATGCTCCCGCCACTCCCGGTCTACTGGCTCAATACAATACATCCTACAATCAAGAAGAAGACGCTTTGATCTATCGCGATTTCAGCGTTAGCTACAACGGTCGTCAATGGCTCGCTCTGGAAGCCAGGGTAGACCGGCTTACGGAAGGAACCCCGGCGGTGGACCTGTCGGTGCTTCGATCGGAAATCCTTCTCGACGAGCCGGGACAATTTCTTTCCATGCTCACCAATGGAAGGATTCGCATGGGAGGTTATCTTTCCCTGTATCCCGTGCGACTAAAGGGTCCCCTGAGCGAACTGGATTTTGAAATCAATGCGGAAGGCCAGGGGTTGTATCTAAATGGTCCTGGCGGTAGTCATAACGTCTCTACACTTGAGCTCCATTCCCGAGGCGCCATAAACCTGTATGAGACCCTCCCATTTCTGCGTCCCCCCGAACAGTACGACCGGGAGCAGGAAAAAAAGAAACTGGCTTACGGACTGGTCCACCGATTGGAACTAAAAGAGCTTTCCGGAGGCTACAATGGGGCAACCCTGCAGGCCAGCGGTTCCATAAATCCCGGCCAGGGAGTAAACGCAAACATTCGAATCAACGGATTCAACCTGGGGCAATTCCTGGCTCCTCATGTCACCGGAATCGCGGGCACAGATTTACAGGCCCAGTCCACAGAAAACTTTGATGAACTGGATGTGTCGGGAACGCTCACTGTTTACGGCGGACGATACTCCATTGGTCGGTCCCGCTCCGGCATAAACAATCTGACGTTGAATACAGCCGGCAAGCTGCTGTTTGGCGAAGAGTCCACTCGCATCTCCATTGAGCGATTGACTCTCAATGGCACCAATGCGGCGGGTATTGGATTTTTGAACCTTGCTGGTTCTTCCGAACTGGTTTTTGGCAAGGGTAATCAGTCCTATGATGCAACCATAAACCGCCTTGGCATTAACTATGCCCCCATGCTCACCACCTTGCCGGCAAGACTGAAGTACCCCATAGCGCCTTACGGCGCCTATTTGAAGGATGGATTAATTCTGAGCCTTCAGTCCAGCGTACAGTCCAGCAAGGAGGGAACTTCCATTCAGGGGAACGGCAATCTTACCATTCCATCCATCAGTCAGGACTCCCTGAACCTGGCGGTGAATACCAACATCTCCGAGAATCAGATATCCATTCCCATGCTTCGCATCGCCGGATTGCGGGGGGCATTGAACGCATCGCTCTCCGGATCGCTGAATACCGGGCCGGAGTTGCAACCCTATCTACAGTTCCGGTTAAACCTGGCCCGGGAGCAAATGCTGCCGGTACACGAAAACGTTTCCATTCAGGGCGGCGTACAGATCAACCTGGACGTTAATCCGCAGGTGGCCACCGGCGGAATCTACATAAATGACCTGGACATCCAGGTGAATACCGGCAACTGCCGGGTTCCCGAATCCCCGGCCTGCCGACGTCTACGGATCGAGAAGCTGAACCTGAACCTTCCGATCCGGCATAGCATGGCTATGAAGGATCCCGTGCGCCTGTCCGACACATCCAGCGGCCTGGCTTTGAACGACACAGGGTTTCGAAGCGATCCGAACTTCACCGTTAAGTTCGTGGCTTCCAGCCACACTCCCGGCGGCACCTACAAGCCGGAAAGCCACTTCTATCTGGGTTCGCTGGATCCTTCCAGGGGTTTCGGAGTTTCCGGGCGCATGGACTACCGCCGAAACGTTTTTATGATCGATTGGATCGACGCAAAGATTTTCAAGCAAAGGGATGCCCGTACCGGCGAAGTCTGGGCCCGGGACGGAACCATCCAGGGCAAGAGGATTTTCTTCAACGCTGCTGACCTGGCTCCGGCCAACATGGAGTATGCAGGCTTCCTCCAAATCCATAACCTGAATCTGGCGCCGTTCTTTCCGGATTCCGACTCCAACTTTGACGGTATCATCAGCGGGGATCTATCCTTCTCCGGTCGGGACCTCTCCGACTTCATACGAAATACAAATATGCGATTGTCAGTGTACCGGATCAGTGAAGAGTTTACCGGATTCGCCGTGCGATTGCTAATCCCCAACGATGCCATTGCATTTGCGGTGAACAATACCCTGGAAATTCCGGCCATTCAAGTGGAACTCAAGGGAGGACTGATCTACACCTCGGTGAAAGTTAAAAGGCCATCCCTTCTATCACTTTCGGTGCTTGTACGTCCCTCCGAAGAAGAGATTCGGCAGGAAAGGATTCCGTTGGCGGAATTCCTGGAACGAGCACGCACCGAATCCAGTCGATTCACCCGAGAAACCGCCAGCAGTCAGGAATAGAAAAATGACACATCCCCGAAGCCAATCCAGACTCCCCTTAATTCTACTTCCGGCATTTCTGTTGCTTTCAGGATATTGCTCTTCCACCAGCACGCCCAAGGTGCTCACAGTGGCTACAGATCCGGTTACGGAATACCTGGGAAAATGTACTGTGGTCAGCGTGGATCTACCTCCCATTACTCTGACTCCGGCTCGCACGGCCGCCGAAAGGCAATTGATTGGTGAAGAAAAGGAGCTGGTGGAAGACGGCTGGCTGGTCGCTTCATCGTCCGCGCTTCCTGCGGGCAACCAGGAGTTGTCCGGGTACTCCCCGGAAATACGTCAGGAATATCGCATCCTGGAGTTTTACTCAGACATTGTTCAACGTTACCGCAACCTGGGTGTCCTGGGCGAATCCTACGATGGGCGAGTAATGCGAACCCCTGCGGCCTACCAGGGGAATGTTTCGGCGGAAAGCCTGCAGAAAGCCCTGATAGCCGCCGAACAAACCAATCGCTCGCGTCGTGCCATTTATGCATACCTGGCACGCATCCAACCTCGGGAAGCGGAGGCCTTCCTGCGTTCTTTCTATTATAGAACGCGCAGCGGCGAATGGATTCGGAATCCTGTGGGCGCCTGGGTTCGGAAGTAATGAAAAGAACTGGAACTATTCTCCCCCTGATTCTTTTGCTGGTCACTCTATTGCAGTGCGCCACCGTAAAGACGATACAACCCCCCAGGTTTGACTACAATCGCCTTATCTCCCGTTTCCTGGAAAATAACCCCGAAGGACACTTTCCTTTAACTGTTCAGCGCGGCAATAATACAGACCCATCCGCCTCCAGTAGCGGCTACCTCTTTTACGCTTCCGATGTGGACGGCTCCTCGGACATCTGGATGCGCGACCTGGGAAGCACGGTAAACGTTCCCGTAGTCCGACACCCCGCCGAACAGACAGATCCATACATCACTCCCGACGGCACAATCTTAACCTATGTTTCCTTCGAATTGGACGCAGGTGGCGACATCCGCATTGTAGCTCTGGAGCCCGAAACCGTAGTAGAGGCGGCCCTGCTGGGCGAAGATCCCCCCAACCTGTGGAGCAGTTCAATCAATCTATCCCGGTACCTGGACAGTGTAGGCGAAAAGCTGGGTCCCGGATGCAAGGGAAGCTTTGCGGAACGCGACCCGGTGCTTTCGCCCAACGGGGATACGATCTATTTTGTAAGCGATCGATGCAATCCAGGGATCTACCGGATATGGTCTCTGGAACTGGAAGAACAGGAAAGCGAAGCGCTGCCGCGACCCGTTACGGAAGAGAATTCCATGCAGCCGTCAATCTCCGCTGATGGCCGATATGTCACTTATCTGATTCGCACCGGAAACAACACACCGCACATTGAGATCCTGGATACAACTACAAATGAACGGCACAGGCTTCCCCTGGACTATGGACCCGAAGCCCGACCTTACATGTACTTTCGTCCTTCTATATCTTCCGACGGACAGACAGTTTACTACGGAATCGTTCGTGAAGACACAAACCGCAACGGAATACTGGATCAGGCCGACCGGGCCTCGGTTGCGGGCGTCAGCGTTCAGGATGTAATCGAAAACACCACCCTGCCCGAGCGATACAGACTGATCGAAAGTAGCGTTCCCATCTACTCCATCGCTTACTCAGGTTTCGAACAGGGCACTATTCTTTATGCTGCGGATTTGTACAATACGGTGAACATCTATGTCACCCCGCGATCCGGTATGATCCCGGGACAACCCCGGGTGGATAAGCAATACGAACAGGCTGAAGATTACCGCGACTATCCAGAACGATACGCTCTGGCATTGGAGGCGGTTCGGCTCTATCATGCCGAATCGCCGCAGTTCTTCTTATACGAGGGAAAGTCGCTTTATCGCCTGCGAAACACCTTGCGCCAGGACGGAAACCGTGACGAAATCCTGGCAGTGGACAGGCGAATCGACCAGGCCTTAAACCGAAATCCCATGGTCCAATTGGATCGTCAGTTGTATGCCACGCCCGTTGGTCCGGCAGGCCGGGCCGCCATTCTCCAACGGGCGGCCGAAACCACTGCCGCCGGATTGGATCCGGACCGTAGAGATATGGCCAGGGCTTACCTGATGGAAGAGTTAGGCCGAGCTCAGGCCGAGTCCGGCGCCAGGAGTGCCGCCCTTGGCACCCTGGAACGTTTGAACCAGCGATTCCCGGATTATTTTCGGCGATACGAAGCGTCGGTGCTCCAGGGCCAGCTCTTTCTGAGTACAAGACAACGCATTCCCGATGTTTTTCGCACTTTGCTGCAAGACGGAAACCTGCCCGCCGCTCTGCGCGAGCAAATCCTGGCCTCTGTATTCAACGAATTCGAATCCATGCTGCCATCCAACGGAATGCGAGCTATAGACAATCTCCTTCCGGAACCCAATCCCGCCATCCGGTCCGCGCTCTTGATCGCCAGGGGACGATTGCTCCAGAATGACCGGCAATACGAACAAGCGATCCAGGTTACCCGCCAGGGACTGGATGGCGTTCCCGAAAAAACGGGCCTGTATCTTCGCGGATGGCAGACAATCGCCTTTGCAGAGGAAGCTCTCCAAAACAGCACAGCCGCTTACAGCGCCAAGCTAATCTACGGGGGTTCCTACACGCCAGATTCCGGGGTGGAAATCTCGGCTCAGGAATTCCAGGGCATCGTCGAGGACTCGGAGCAACTGGTCCGCACCTATCGTGATACGGCTCGCTCAATCTATTCCGACCTGGAAGAAAGAAGCGAACGCAGATTTGGCGTTGGCCTGGCCGTTGTGGAGCTGGACCTGAGCCGGGAAACCCTTTCGCTTAAACTGAGCGATAGAGAAGTGTTGAGGGACTTTTGTGCGCCCGAGTCTTCCGCAGTTACGCTGATTCGCAGCCTGGGAATACCGGATTACCTGAAACAATATCAGGATTTCTGCAGCGGCAATCAGGACTTCTTCAGCGGAAGGACCGTGGAGCTGCCTTTCAAGGACGCTCAGGCAGCGGCGGACTTGCTGTATCTTTCCAGCTACGCCAATGCGAATAGCATGAACATTCTCTTTCTATTCGTAAAGAAAGCCGATCTGTTTCCGGAGTTGTATAAGAGAAAGGCCATCTTTTTCCATCGAATGAAAGTGGATCTGGCCGTGGAAAGAAATCAGAAGCGGCTAGCCTGGGAAAGACAGAAGATCGAACTTGATCCCACTGCTCCGCTTACGGACTTGCTTAGCGAAGGGGACCCCTTCGAAGCCAGGATTTTCAACGAAGTCGTCTACGGTTATCGCTACGCCGCTCCCGAAGCCCGTCAATTTTTTGACCACTCGCTACTTTACGGTTATGCCTATTCCCTGGTCCAGAAGTCGGTAGAAAGAGAACAATTCTATGACAGCTTACTTCAGGAAGGGGAAGATCTCAGTAATGCCTTTTTGAAAGAGAAGAAAGAGGCAGTACTTCGAGACCTGAAAGAAGCTGAATACCAGCTCCAGTATATCCTGTACGTGGAGCCGGACAATGTGGATGCCTATTTGCTTCTGGGTTGGCTCTACCAGTACGTGGACGAACGAAGAGAGTCAAAGCTACTCATCGAACCGGACCTGGTAGAGCAAGCTTTTCGCACCATCACCGGTGCCCGACCGGCGGAGTATCAGGACGGGGCCTACTACAGGGATCTCTATGTGGCCTATTTTCCCGACCGACTCTACGAGAAAAACATCGAACTCTATAATCAGGCGATAACGCGACTCGGTCAGAACTCCAACCCGGAAAGCAAGGCCCTCCTGAACCTGAACCTGGCCAACAACCATTTCAAACTGCTCAACTTCAAGCGAGCCTCCGAGCACTACAAACTTGTGGAAGACTTGCGCAACCAGAGCTCGCATCCGGTATTTTCGGGTTACCTGCAGGAGGCCCTGTACTTCTTCAACCGCGGGCGCTCCGCCTACTACGAAGGCGACGTCTTGCGAGCGGCCGAGGACTTGCAGCAGGCACGATCCATTTTTGAGCAGAATGAATACAACCCGGTATTTCAGAGGTACACCGAGCTAAAGTTCCGAACGTCCGGCGAAAACTACCCCGCCTATCTGGACAAGCTTCTAGCCGAGACCGAACAGAAACTACTCAAGAGCCGCTACCGACTCGCATTGATTTCCTCGCTACGCGGCCTGGCGCTCAGCGAAGCCGGCCGGTACAGACAGGCCATTTCGTCCTATAGAGAGGCGGAGTATATTCTGTACCGTCAGAAGCCGGCCGTGCCGGATGGAGTGGCCCGGAGCGGACTTCTAAACTTCATGGCGATGAGTTATCAATCCGCCGGTCTGTACGACGCTTCGGACAATTCGGCTGAACTTGCAGAAAAAGTAAGTCTGAACCAGGGCCTGGACCGAGAAGATAGCCGCTATCAACCGCAGACCATGGGCGGACGCGCCCTGGATTGTATTCTGGGCTATGGCGAAGACTTTTCTGTCATTGGCGAAGGAAGAACTCCATACGGATTTTCCAGCCTTCGCCAGTACGAGTTATCTCTGGGTATTCAATTGGAAAACGCGGTTCTCCTGGGCAACCTGGATCGCGCCATGCAGTTAATCGAAAAGCGAAGCGATGTATTTGAATCACAAGATGGCGACGTTATTCTGGGTAAGCGAGGACTGCTTTCCTCCGAAAACAGCAAGGCCATCAACCTCCTGAACTTGCAGAAGTTTCAGCAGGCACACGAAGTCTTCCAGGATGCCGCCGAAAAGGCCCTGGACTGGAACTTTCTCGATAGTTTTTTCACAAACTTCAAGAACTCATATGTGGTACTCTTCATGGCCGCGGAGGCCGGACATCCCTACGCAAGCATTGAACGCCTGCGGGAATCCCTGGAAGCCATTCGCACACAACAGGATCGGTACCGCGAAGAGGTTAAGCAGGATTATATAGACGAAAAGCAAACAGAGGACCCTGACTTCAGCTACGAAGAGAAACGGGATGACCCGGCTGTGGAGGAACGAGTCAATCAACGTCTCGTGGACTTCCTTGTTCTGGAGGGACAATCCAATTACTATATTGCGCTCAAACAGTCGGCCAACGGAGACTCACAAGCGGCACAGGAATCCGCGCGGAAGGCAGAAAAGCTCTTTTCGGATTCGCTACAGGCCCTGGCCGCCCGAGGACAGGTTCCCGGATTTGTGGCCATGCGGGCTCGACTAAACCTGGCCCGAACACAGTTACTGCTGAACAAATCCGACCAGGCCATTCAGGAGTTGCGCGATCTGGCCGACGAAACCTATGAATACAACTCCTTGCGCGAATACTGGGCCACCTACCGCAGCCTGGGCGACGCCTACCTCGCCCGCAACAATGCAGCGGAAGCTGCCTTGAACTACGAAAAGTCACTGCGAATACTTCTGGAGTATCCCGATCTGATGCACAGGGTATCGAGCAGGTTGCCCGATTATTTCGACAGCCTGGCCAGATTCCACATCTCCCGAAACCAGTATGAACGGGCCATGGAGATGTTAGAGCTAAAGCGACAGACCTATTTGCAGACCCAGTTTCTTCGGTACCCATTAAATTTGGGCAGCAGTATTGAAGACGAACAACATCGAGTGATGATTGGAACGTTACAGACACTGCACAGAAGCTCACGGCAGGAATCCATCCTCAGGCTACAGCACAAAAACTTTGACAGCATCGCGCGCTACAATCAGGAGTTGCGAAATGAGCTGGCTTATGTGCAGCGGAGTCTGGCCGAATCAAGACCGCTTCTAAGGCCTTTCCTGACGCTACAAAGAGGCGTACTCAGGCCCGGACCCGGGGAGGTGTTGATTCAGTTCTTCACGAACCAGGCCGGCGGGGGATGTCTGGTACACGATGGAAACATCCGATTCTTCCCGTTGGAAAACCAGGATGTAGACTCTTTCATTGAGGCCTGTCTACCCGAGAAAGCCCGGGCTCTTTTTGTGGTTCCGGACCATCAATCTTTCCAATGGGAACTCCATAAAAAGATACCGGCGATGAGACCGGATTTGCCTTCGCCGGTATTTACCACCACCATCCGAGATATGGGGGATGCCCTGGGCTATGTGGATGAACGGGAAGCAAGAAACTGGTCCGGCGTTCGGAACCTTTGGAATGCCGGACCTGCTCCCGTGGAAAGTAGCAATCAGTTGCATTATGATGGAACCCCTTCTTTTGAGATCTTTGCCGGAAGAGAGAATCCTGGCTACGACCCCAGAAAGGCCCTTCGCCAGGACCAATTGGCCTCGGTGCTATTTTTGAAAGCAGACTCCGCAGATCCTATCGAGTACTATCAGTCCATCCGAAACGCTTACGAAGTATTCAGGGCTTCCGGGGGCGCCACCCTGGCGGTGGTTACAGATGGAGAATCCGAAGAAATCCAGTCCTGGGCGGGCCAAAAACCCTACACCAGCGGTTCCGCGCCTATCTTTGGAGTGTCAGGTTTTGACTCGGATTCCATGCGAAATTACATTCTTCAAGATGCCAGACAATCGGAAGCGCTGGCAGAGAATGCCTTGAATGAAAGACAAAATGAAGCGGCCTCCTTGCTCGCATCAAAGGCGATGTCGCTTCGTAGACTTCTTTCGAATCCAGATGGTATTCGGGCAGCCGCCCTCCTGAATCGGGCTCTGGCCAGAACGGACTCTTTGCAGGGGGACTCCTTCTTCGAAGAATCCCTGGAGCTTGTAAAGCAACCCGAAGACGCATTACTCCTTTTCTCCGAGAGAATCCGCGGACTCTACGAATCCGGAAAAATTGACCAGGGTGATACCCTTTCCTCGCGATTCTCCAGCGCCTATCCAGAGCTCAGCGAATCCATGACAGGCAGGCTCCGCAACTATCTGGCCCTGGCGATTCTACAGAGCTCATCTTCGCCGGCCGCAGATTTGTCTGCGGCAAGACTTTCGGCGGGCGCCCTGGAAGCATACTTGCAGGGACCGCAGGATCGACAGGAGGCGGCTCGGTACTTGATCAAGCATGGGGCCACCGACCGCGCACAAAGTATGCTTCAGGGGGATTTTCTTCCAGCAAGCAGAAAGTATTCTGGCGAGGCCAGAATACAAAGCGCTCTACTCCATAAGCAAGATTTCGTCGTGCCAGATACGGTGGAAACGGAGACTTCCTTTCTTCTGGCGGAGTCCCTGGCCGGACGCTGGAAATTCTTCGACGACATGGTGGAGAACCTGCCCACCACTGTTCCCGAAGAAAAAGGACAGCATCGCAAGCAACTACTACAGCAATGGAAAAATAGCCGCACTGGCACTCCGCTCTCTTTCGAACAGCTCAGATGCATTCCGGTCAAAGAAGAGGATCTTTCCGCTGCCAACGCATTTACCGCCATTCAGAACGTTTTGCCCGATGGTCGCCAGATTACAGACCTGGTGGGCCTCACCGGCGAAGGCGAAACCAGCTGTCTCTATCTTTCCAGTGTAGACAGGGCCTTAATGTTTCACCTGTTAATACAATCCGTGGATGTGGACCCGGGCCTGCAAATCGCGGGCATGTTACAGGATCTAATCGCCGCCGAGGCGGTGTATTCCGGCGCCCGAGCATCCTGGTTTGCCCTGGTAGCATCCGAAGCTTATCTAAACAAGATGGATGCCGATACCGGTTTTCGCTTCTATTCTAAACATCTGGAGTATCGGGAAGGCTCCCTGGAAACCGACGAAGTGCGCCGAGGTCGACTTGCGGTGTGGTACCGTCTCTATGGTAAACCCATTTCGGATCCGTTGCTGGGAGAGTTCATGAACGTAACTCCCGTTCGAAGAATGGCCGATATGGTCATTGGTTTACCTGGCGCGCCGGATCGCCGGGACTACGATAAGATCGTCCGCGAACTGGAAAAAGGCGCAGGGTTGCCCAATCTGCAACAGGAAAGGAGTGTGGCGCTGGATCTACTGAAGCGCCGCGCCATTCGCGACAGTAACTGGAAAACCCTGGCAAATCTGGAGTTCTATCAGGATGCTATCCTGAACTCCGGCGATGAGTTACCGCCCATGCGCGACATTGCCGGAATGATCATACGCACCATACCAAAGGGCCAGACACTTACTGTGCTGGTGGATGCCGGAGACAGGTTCTATTCGATTATACTCTCTTCTGGCGGACTGGTCCAAAAAGACCTGGGCGCCAATGCCAGAGAGATGCGCGCCAATCTGGAGGAATTCCGACGCAGGATTCGCAACAACCAGCCCCACGATCAACTGGCCACAACTCTGTCGGATTTCTATCGTTCCGTACTTCCGGGTCGCACAGAAGTACCCCACTACTACTGGTTTCCCACGGCGCATGCATTGGCGCCTATTATCCCTCGGACCGGGGACCAGCTCTATCAGGTTCTGGATCCCTCCACCATCGCCGGGGCCAGTCCGTTTACGGGAAGCCTGGAACTAAAAGGGAACTTCCGCGTACTGGTCTCGGGAAATCCGGGTTACTATCCCGGTCTGGATAATGCTCTGATTGGAAGAATCTCAGATATGGAGATTAGCGCGCTTAAAAATACCAGCGTGGGAATTCCGGCTCTATCCCACCATTTCGCAGCGAATGTGCACGGAACCATCTACAACGATAGAAGCATTCCCTATTTTGTATCCAACACCTATCTGCCCGATCTAAACAACCGACAACTACGGGATTTCTTTGTCAGAATGAGCGACAACACTTCCGGTCCCGGTCTCCTGACCATCTCTCGACCTACCGGAACGGCGCATGCTTTCTTTGTGAAGCATTTCTACGACAGGGATCTACCGGAAAGCAGCTTCGCGGAGCGTTACGTACATGCTTTTGCATTGATGATTCGCGATATTCGTCACACGCAATCCGCCTATGGATACCGTCTAATTACTTCACGGTGGATTCAAGTTTCGCAGTAGACGTCAGAGAATTTACCGAGTAGTCCGCTTCAGGCCAGGCGCATCTGGAAGAATCGACCGAGGCATCCCCCGGCTACGAATCCGGGGAATCCCCTGGGTCCGGCGAAACCTAAATCCAGGCCCCATTCTTTCCGGGGCCCAGCCCGGGACTCCGAATACCAGGACTTTTTTTCGAGGCACGCCTCAATCTGTTCTTTCGAGGAAACCGGTGGCTATCAGTAATCGATTTCCAGTTCTTTAATCTTCTTATCCAGGGTATTTCTGTTTATGCCCAGAAACCTGGCGGCCCTGGTTTTTGTGTAACGGAATCGCTTTAGCGCCATTATGATTAGCCGCCGCTCTACCTCGGAAATCACCGTTTCGTAAACCTTTCCTTCCATGTTGTCCAGTTCATCCTCTGAAACCACTGCGGTTAGCGGCGAGGCCGTCTCCACCGGAGATTCCGCAGGATCATCAGGAGTGGGCTCGGCCACGCGGATCTGGCCCGAGGAACCGGGTTCCCCCGCTTTGAACGGAAGTGTAATATCGGTGAAATCGTCCACATCCAGAATAGAGTTCTGCGCCATAACAACCGCTCGCTCGATTACATTCTCCAGTTCGCGAACGTTACCCGGCCAGTCATGGTTCTCGAGCATTCGCATGGCATCGTGGGATATTCCGGTGATCTGCTTTTCGTTTTCTTTGTTGTATTTCTCGATGAAATGATGTACCAGAAGTACTGTATCCTCTTTCCGGTCGCGCAACGCCGGAATCCGAAGGTTGATTACGTTTAGCCGGTAGTACAGGTCGGCCCTGAATTGTTTCTGGGCTATGAGATCCTCCAGGTCCGCATTGGTGGCGGCGATGACACGGATATCCACCTGACGCGTCCGTCCACCTACCGGCTCAATTTCCCGTTCCTGGAGTACACGAAGCAGTTTGGATTGCAGGTTCAGATCCATTTCGCCGATTTCGTCCAGGAAGATGGTCCCGCCATCGGCGATTTCGAATTTACCTTTTTTATCGCCCACGGCTCCGGTGAATGCGCCTTTTCGATGTCCGAAAAGCTCGCTTTCCAACAGGTTCTCGGGAATGGCCGCGCAGTTGATCTTGATGAAAGGACGCTCGCGCCGGGGACTGTTGTAATGTATTGCGCTGGCAATTAGCTCTTTACCTGTTCCGGACTCGCCGGTAAGCAGAACCGAGGCTCGGGAGTCGGCGATGATTCGCACCTTCTCAAACAGTCTCAGCATGGCCGAGGATCGTCCAATCAGACTTCCGAATTGATACCTACTGGACAGTTCCTGTTTGAGCTTCAGGTTTTCGCTTGTGATTACCCGGGTCTCCTCCTGAACCAGTCGCTGAATCGTAATCGCCTGCGAAATAATGGAACCCAGGATCTCAAGAAACTCCAACACCGACTCCGGATCCACTCCGGTCTGCGGATGGGTAAAAGTGGAAAAAACTCCCACCACTTCTGTGCCCGAGAAAATGGGGCAGCAGAAGTAGCCCATGTCGCCGCTTTCGGGCACCGTTTTCATGCGGTTCAGAAATCCGGGCTCGTTGCGCACACTTGGAATAAATATGGCTTTCTTGCTCTGAAAGACGCCGCCGGTAATGCCTTCGCCGGGCGAATAGACAATGGAAGTGGTCTCCCTTTCGTCCAATCCGCTGGCGGCCGCAATCTTAAGTGCGTCTTCTTCGCTGTTATACAGGAATAAAGTACTGCGATTGAGCCGAAACGCTTTTTCGGTAATCTGCATAATCTCCCGAAAGACTTCTTTCAGCTTCAGCGAGTGCGATACAACCCTGGAAATCTCCATCATCACCTGGTGGAAGCGATCCCGAATCTTCAGCAGACGGTTATCTTCCAGGCGAACAAAAATCTGCGAGGCCAGGTTGGACATGATGCGAAGGAAGTCCGCATCCTCCTGGCTAAAGGCTCCGGCCCTTTGTGCATCTACCGAGAGCACACCCATGATCTTGCCGCGGGCCATCATGGGAACGGCCAATTCGGATTGAAGATCTTCCTTTAGACGGATGTAGTCCTGCTCTTCGCTGGCATTGCTAACAAGTCTGTATTTGCCTTCGCGAGCCACCCAGCCGGTGACTCCTTCGCCTACCTTGAGGCGTAGCTTGCCGCCCACCAGGTTCAAGCCCCGCACTACCCTGGCCTCCAAATACTCATCCTTTGAATCGAGGAGCATAATGCTTCCCGAATCGGCCTGGGTGGCTTCGATACAATCCGAAAGTAGACCATCCAGAATCTCTTCCGGATCCTCAATCCGGTTCATTGCAGAAGTAATTTCTTCAATGAATCGGGTCGCCAGTTCAGTAATCTTTACGGTCATGTGCCCTCTTTCAAGACATTCTGCCGAAATATTAGACATACCAATCCCTCCCCTTAATAGCAGAAGGGGGCAAATGCCTACAATTTATACAAAACGATGCCTTTTTGCATATAGTATAGCGTATTTCATGCCAGGCTGCGGAAAAAATCTTCAGTTTTCCCCTTATTCCGGAAAAGTGACCCATCAACAGGCGGTTTCGGGAGTACCAACGCTTCTATGTTTTTTTATCTATCCAAGCTATTCACCCTGCTTTTCAGTCTGTATCCCGGGGCCTATTTCGTGCTGCTTTTTCTCGCCTGGCGACTCACAAAGGACACCCCCCGCCGAAAAACCCGTAGGCTCTTTCTGGCTGGCTTCTTGCTGTTCGGCGTCCTGTCTACGGACCTGTGCGCCGACTGGATCCTTGGATCACTGGAAAATGATTATCCGCTGCCGGAGCTTGCGGAACTGAACCGAGCGGACGGCATCATAGTGCTGGGAGGCATGATGGATCCGGTAGCGCAACGGGGAACCGTACCGGAGTTCACCGACGGCGCCAATCGGCTCTTTGCCGGACTACTTCTTCTGAATGCAGAAAAAGCCCCGGCCATGATCCTATCAGGCGGCAGTGGGCTGATTCTTCAGGGAGGTCCCACAGAGTCTGCATTGTTGCGCAACTGGCTTCTTCAGCAGCGCATGGCCAGGCCCGATCAAATCATTGCCGAAGAGGAGAGCCGAAACACGGCGGAAAACGCCCTCAACAGCGACCGCATAGCCAGCAAACGCAATTGGAGACGGGTATTCCTGGTGACCTCGGCGTTCCACATGCCCAGGTCTGTGGCTGTGTTCGACAAACTCACGGACCTGGAAGTGGTCCCGTATCCTACGGATTACCGCTCCGCCGCTTTTTTTGCCGGCCCCGAAGCGCTGTTCCCTTCGGCACACGGGATCCAGAAGACCTGGATTGGACTCAAGGAATACATTGGTATCCTGGCTTACTGGATCAAAGGCTACATCTAGAATGCACGGTCCTATCAACGGTCCTATCAACGGTCCTATGGCCGTTCAGCGACATCCGTCGCCATTCGGCGCGATTGCCAGTGCAGAGGGCTGGTCCGATGAAATTACGGGCTTTCACACATGAAAAAGAAAGAACGGATTGGTTCATTCTGTCGATTCTCGTAGCAGGACCGGCGGAATATCCAGGCCCAGCTGGTTCTCTGGCCCGAAGCCGGATCTCCGAGAAAGGCGTTGGCCTTGAACTCGGATGTTCAAGAAATCACAGGAGCGGTACATGGCTGCCCAGAATCGGAAGTATCCAGAAGACCATTTTCCTCATGCATTTGAAATCATTATCCTGATTCTGATCTTTCTGGCAATCTGTCATCTCTGTATAGAGGAACTGGCCATCTTGATGGCCTGGGATACCAACGCCCATCGAGATCTGATTCTGGGCGCTTTTGCATTCGATTTAATCTTCTCTCTTGAGTTTCTAGGACGTTCTCTGGTTTCTTTGAAGGAAGGACGTTTCCTGCTCTACTTCACGCGACAGCGAGGTTGGATCGATTTCATTTCTTCTGTTCCGTTGGCAATCCTGGTTTCCGGACCGGCCATTTATCTGTTGTTTCTCAGCCCGGGAAACGAAATCGAACACCTGCCCCAGTACATGGTGCTCCTGAAGACAGCCAAGGCCGTGCGAGTTACCAGGGCCCTGCGATTGATTCGTATGATTCGAGTATTTGGCCCGGTACAATACACCGAATCGCAGATGACCAATCACCACGTAGCCACGGTGGCCACCATTACCGTAACCACTCTGATTTTCTCCGTTTTTGTACTTCAATTACTGCCCATTTCGCCGGTGCCCGGGCATACAGCGTACCGAAGCGACGTGCAGAGCCGAGTGGAAAGCTATCTGAGTCAAACCAGGGCGGCCTACGAAAAGCCGGATGCCGTCCTCTTTGGCAGCGCTTTTCCGTCCATAGTAAGCCTTAAAGACAAAGACGGTCAGGTGCTCTATGAGAAAAGCGGAGATACGCCGGAATGGAGCCCCAGGGTAGATATTGACCTCGCCGGCGGTTACACAGCCAATCTTTCCTACTATCGCGCAGATGCGAACCTGGCGCTGCTGATACTCTGTCTTCTGGCTATTATCATGGTTCTTCTGCTGGGGTACGTAATTCTGTATGGACGACTCTTTGTGCAGCAAGTGGCCGAACCCATCTATATGATGGATCGTGGCCTGCGGCAATGGAACTACAATCTGTCCATACCCGAGTTTCGAGACCGACCGCAGGATGAAATCAGCAAGCTGGCCAACATCTACAACCGTCGGTGGCTACCCCTGAAAGAACGGATCGTGGCGCATTACGAGAAAAAGAAGAAGGATGATGCGATCACCGCGGCCGATCACGGTCAGCCCCTGGAACCCAAAAAAAGCGTTTCCCTGGACGAGTTGATCTAGCTTACCCCTGGTCTGCGATAAACCATGATCCATCCCTCCCATCCTTTCAAACAAACATGGGACCTCATTCTGATCCTGGTAACCACCTATGCTTCCATTGAAGTACCTCTACGCCTGGTCCTGGGCTATCCGGCCACCGGCTACATCCTATTTCTGGATCTGATCGTAATCACAGTATTCATCGCCGATGTCTTTATCAACTTTCGAACATCGATTATAATAGAAGGAAGGTTGATTTCCGATCCCCGGATCGTGGCGCGGAGGTATCTCTCCACCTGGTTCATTGTGGATTTCCTGGCGGCGGTTCCTTTTGACCTAATACTGATTCATAGCCTGGGCGAACCGGAAGCAGACCTGGCTCGACTCATCTCGCCAACTCTATTGCGCGCTCTGCGAATGCTTCGGCTCATCCGGCTTCTCAGGCTGGTAAGGCTGGCCCAGCTTCTCCATCACCTGGGGCACCGGGAAATGCTCAACCCCGCGATAATGCGGCTGCTATTCTTTGGCTTCTGGGTTTCGCTGATTGGACACTGGGTGGGCTGCGGCTGGGTGGCCATGGGCGGAATACCCGATGCGCCGGATCAGGTCACACGGTACATTCGCGGGGTTTACTGGGCCTTTACCACTCTAACCACGGTGGGTTACGGCGATGTGGTACCGACCAACAATCACCAGACGGTGTATGCCATCCTGACCATGATTGTGGGCGTCGGAATGTACGGCTATATCATCGGAAACGTGGCCCATCTACTGGCCAATATAGACGTGGCTCGCGCCCATTTTCGTCAGAAGATGGAAAACGTAAATGCATTCCTGAGGTACAGACATCTTCCAACTTCCTTGCAGGACAAGATTCGCAACTACTACAACTATCTCTGGGAAAGCCGCCTGGGATACGACGAGTTCACCTTTCTCAAGGATCTACCTCGCTCCCTGCAGATGGAAGTAGCCCTCTCGCTGAACAAAGACATCCTGGAAAGAATGCCCATTCTGAAGGGCGCCCCTTCCAGCCTGGTACGCGAAATTGTGCTCAGCCTGAGTCCGCAGGTATTCACTCCCGGGGACATGGTATTTCAATACGGCGATCCGGGCAAAGAGATGTACATGATTAGCAAGGGTAGCGTCGAAATCCTGGACAAAGAAAGAAATGCCATCGCCACCCTGTCCGATGGGCAGTTTTTCGGCGAAGTCGCGCTGCTGCATCATGCGCCCAGGAACGCTTCAGTCCGCGCTCTGGATTATTGCGATATCTACAGTCTGGATCGCAAGACCTTTGAAGAGATTCTGAACCGCTACCCGGATTTTGCGGCCACTGTAGAATCCATGGCCGAACAAAGAAAAGGTCAGAGTTCATCCTAGAGCCAGCTTCGGCGCTGGCAATCCGGCACACCCAGAACAGAGACGTTGTTATAGCGGCCCCGGGACTACTCGGATAGCTCCTGGCCCAGGGATTCTATGGCATCGTTGGAAGTGTCAAAAATCGAAAACAAATCCAGAAGATTTGTAAATACGAAGGCCTTGTGTACAACTCCCCGGAGCCCGGAAAGCTTCAACGAACCGCGATCCTTTTTTACCACGTCCATGAAGGATGCCAGGTTACCCAGGCCCGTGCTGTCGATGTAATCCACAGCGGAGAGATCCAGGATGAAGTGCTTCTTACCTTCAGAACGCGACTCTTCCAGCGCCGACCGGAACTCCGGGCTGGTATAAATGTCCAGGTTTCCCCGGGCTCGAAAAAGGACGGATTCGGGCCATTGCAGGCTTTCCGGTTCATATCGCGAAGAATCACTCATGGGCGGAGAAAACAGACGATCAAAAATCAAGATTCAGCCCCCTTTTTTTTGACTGCAAGCATAAATTATGTCTCTTATAGTAGTTCTAACCCATTCCAGGTAGACACGAACCTGGCTCGAAGCTCATCTCTCTGGAAGCTCATCTCTCTGGAAGCTCATCGCTTACGAACTATCCATGACGCACCAGCTCCGAGTCCCCACCGCGCACTAACCGCAATTCATAAGCCAACCGCTAGCCCTACCGCTGGCCCTAGTCGCGAATCGGTAAGGAATACAAACTGATGGGGTCCACGGGAACTCCACGTATCCAGAGCGACAGGTGCAAATGAGGCCCCGTGGAGTAGCCGGTGTTTCCCACGTCCCCGATTCGTTCGCCAGCGCGTACGTACTGGCCTACCTGCACTCGCAGATTACTTTGATGCATGTACCCGGAAAAAATGCCCAGCCCATGGTCGATTATAGTGAAATTGCCTTCAAAGTGCATGGATCGCGCCAGTACCACCTGACCGTCCGCAATGGAATAGATCGGAGTTCCAGGCCGGCCTCGCAGATCCACTCCGTTATGCATCACTACCCGTCGACCCACTTCTACCCGGCGACCGTTCTCGTAACGATAGGACACCTTTACCCGACTGGTGAAGCACTGACTGGTCACATAGTGCATATCCCGGGGATGCGACAGGCGGCTGGTAATTAAATCATTGCCCTTTCTTTCGAACACCTGGCTTCGCAGGCTTTTTTCCAGGGTGATCTTCTTCATGAAGTTCGATAGCTGCTCTTCGCTTTTTTCTTCTTCCAGGGCCTGCTTTTCCTTCTGTTCGCGTTTTTCCCGTTCTTCGGCAGTCTCCTGGATCTCGGAATCAGCGGAGTCCAATGCAGATTGGCTATCGTGAGCCGGCCCCGTATCGCTACCGGATTCCGAGGAGGGCTCTTTGCCCGGAGCTGGCTGTACCGCCGAAAGATTTTCCCGGTTCTCCGTCCCGGATCCCCCCGGCGGGTCCGGCGATTCGGCGGCTTCAGGCGACGGATCGGATTCTTCGCCCCCCGCCATGCGCGGCGCTATCTCCGGCAGGAACTGACCGACCCGGTTATACCATCGGGTCTGAGGAAAGGATTTCTCGTTTATCGGAATCTCAATACGGGCTTTGCCGAACCGGTCCGCCACGGACTGTTTCCACAGAAGCTCAATCTTTTCTCTTTTGTCCTGAGCGCCGATGGGCAGAAGTATCCTGTAACCCCAGGCGGTGCGAGTCAGCGGAAGCTGATTGCCGTCTTTATCGTATAGATAGCTGTAGAAGCCATGTACTCCCGCCGGCCGGAGTATTTCCAGATAAACGACGTCGCCCTGGGCAAAGTCCCTGGAGTACACATCCATCCGAACCCCTTCCAGCTTGAAAGTCATCTGCTCCGGTTCCTGAATGGAAAAATCGTCCGGAGCGTAGATCAGGGTGGACTGGCCCAGCTTGCGCCAGGCGTTCTTCTTTTTAGAAGACTTCTGATCGTCCAGATGCATGGCCGTATCCACCGAGTCCTGCGGATCGTTGGCCAGCAGCATAGCCGGCACCAGAATAATCAGTAGGATGCTTTGAAAAACCCGAAGCATATTCAATTATCGACTTCCATACACTTCAAATGCACCGGCTCGCTCACCGGGATTTGTCGCTCAAAGAGTCCAGAATGACCTGTTGCGCATCACTATTGTTCATGAAGATGGCGCCGCGCAGAATGGCCATTTTGAACTCCCGGGAACGTCCGGGAACAATCAGAGCTTTCATGAGCACCCGGGCCGCTCGTGGGGAGTTATGCCGCTGGAAATACTGGATGGACTGATCATGAACCCAGGTCAATTCGGCAGATTCAGGGGCGAGTAGTCTGGCCTGGAAAAAAGCGAAAACGGATTCCGAATCCCGGGATTCCAGACATCGGACCGCCAGAAAGGCCGGACTATCATAGAAACGATTCTCGCCAGGCTCGAGAGACTGGTCTTCGAATTCGTCAAAGGTACGGATCAGTAAATCTACAGCAATGGTCTTATCATCGCATCGAGCCAGGTCATATCGCAAGCCCTGCACGTCCCGCCTTTCCAAGAGGTCTTCGTAGCTACCTTCCGGCCGCTCTCCCGGGGCCACCGGGTCGTCGTCGAAACCGATAAAGGCGCTCCGAGCCAACCAGACCAGGCTAAAAAAGATCGGGGAAAAGCCAGCCCTGTATACGACGGAGCCGGCATGGGTGACATAACCGGTTTCGTCCGAGAACTCCCACAGGGCATCCGATGTGTCTTCGGCAGCTCTGGGAAGCATCCGGATTGGATGAACGATGAAAGCGTCCAGCACGCCGGCCATTAATCCCACGGGAATGTAGATGGGAGCCATAAGAGCCCGGGAAGGCTGATTTTCCGGCACCATGTTCTCTTCCACTGCATTTACCAGGATTGTATTTCTTCTATCGAATACGGCGCATCCCGGTGCGAGGCAAAGAAACAGAAACGTCACGCACAAAAACCAGGCGGAGAGCCAGACGGAGGACCTGCTTTGAATGCGTTCTCCCCCGGATTGTCTGAAACGCTTCATGCGTTTTGAGACTATTAAGCCGCCGAATCTTTCAGTATCATTTTTCATCGTATCTCTATCATTCTTCATAGTGTTTTTGCGGTCGTTCTGTGCTATAAAAGGTTGGTTCATTTGGCTCTTTCGGTAAACGGTTTGCCCTCCCCTTTGTAAAATCAGTCCATATCAAAGAGCGATCGAAAGAGCCAATCGAAGCTGAAGAATACAGGCGAAAAAACTACTTTGGGGACAAAAAGAAACGTCTGCCAGATGATACTGCCTTCCGGCTCCCTCCATATTGCATCCAGGGTATCGTCGGCGGCTTGTGGAATTACGGCTACGGGATGGATGACGATAGCATCGGCAGCCAGGCTCACCGCGCCCACAGGAACAAAAACCGGAGACAGAACCACTTTCGCCATGGTGGACTCCGGGCTTACTACAGAATCCAGAGCATTCGTGAGCCGGCGATTCTCCTTAACCATGAAGGCGCACTGAGAAATCATGAAAGTTAGTAGCAGGACTGGTACGATTCGAGCCATGCCAGTATTTCACACACAGGCTACATGGATGGCAACGAATTTATGGACGGGAACCAATAGTTTGCTAAGTCCGAAGCCAATCCTGAGCTTTTTTATGGAAGGACCCTTGCTGCTAAAGGAGCGACTCTTCTTGCTAAGCGAGGGGTTTTTGCTGAGAATGAAATGACCCTTGGTGCGAGAAGAGCAGCTTATATTGCTGAAGGAACGGCTCTAACTGCGAATGGACGACTCTTACTAATGATACAGGGCCCCTGATACCAGAGACCGACCATCACTGATAAGCCTGGGGTTCGCAACGACACCATCGCGCGACATAAGCACTTCCGACTAATTCGCTTCGAGGACCAGGTAGTGGAAATCCTGGCTCTTCCCTTCCCACTGATAGTTCCGGGTTTTCGTTTCCAGGGGACGAAACAGCACCGGCTTTTGAAACATGGGACCGTCATAGACAAAAGTATGAAACTCTCCATGTTCGCCACAGGGATCCACACCTTCGGGTAAATCGGATAGAAAGCTTTCATCATAAGACCGACCGCAGTAATCCGGTCCCAGTTTCTCACCGTCCACGCTTACTACGATCGCTTTAAAGCCCAGTCCGATGAATTCCCGAGCCAGAGACCAGGTGTCCTGCTTCCAGAGCGGGAAGTGGGCGGCCCACCCGGCCATGGACAGATTGTCTTCGCGGTGCTTGCGAAGATCTTCCAGGAAGATATCCCCAAAAATGGCATTTCGAATCCCGTAATCGCTCCAGAGATTCAATGCCTTTCGCATGATTCCTTCGTATTCCTCGCGTTCCGGAAGATCCGGCAGATATATCTCATCCAGTCGCAGACCCAGTGATTCTGCCTGCGCTTTCATCAGCGAAGAGGGCACCTCATGATGGGAAACCCGGTCCACATCGGTTTGAACGTCCAGCTGAAAGGTAGTCATGAGAGCCTGAACGCTCCACTCCCCGGATTGCAGAGTCTTGTAAAGAGCCATACAGGAGTCCTTACCGCCACTCCAGTTCATTACTACAGGTACCATAATACGCACTAAAAACGGATTCCCAGCCGACACAAGCCAAAAGAGTCCAGCCCTGATTACATTATCGAGTTTCGTCATGTCCCGTGTGCAGGCCGCGCAGCCGGTTCGGCCGCTCAGAGTCCTGGCATCGCTCCTTTATTCTAGCGGGCTCCAGCGGGCTCTAGCAGACTCGCTTCAACGAAAGCGTGCGACATAAAGCCTTCGGCCAAGCTTATAGATTTCGTCCAGAACCAGGACACTGGAAGCCACCAGGGTGCAGATGAGCCAATCCCGAACAGACAGAGAGACGGTGCCAAAGAGCTCGCGGGCGGGTTGCCAGTACACCACCAGGACTTGCAGCGCCAGAACCAGAAGCAGGGCCAGCCAGAGCTTGCCGTTTCGCAGAAAAGTAGAGTTAAAGGCTGACTCCACTTCTGCCCTTGCGTTGAAAACGTTGAAGAACTGAAACAACACAAAGACGGTAAAGGCCAGAGTTACTCCATATTCGCGGTTTCCCAGGGATAGGCCGTATTGGAAAACGGCCAGGGTGCCCACCGTCATGACAATGCCGTAACCCAGCAGGCGCGCGAACCTTGCCAGAGTCAGTATGTGACTGCCGGGCTTCCGGGGCGGCCGATCCATAAGCCCGGGCCGGGCCGGTTCCACGCCCAGGGTCATGGCCGGCGGACCATCCATGATGATGTTAATCCATAGAAGTTGAATGGCGGTGAAAGGCATCGGCAATCCCAGCAATGTGGATGCAAGAACGGTAAGTATGGCCGCGATATTCGTAGAGAGCTGGAATCGGACGAATTTCACGATATTATCGTAGATTAATCGTCCTTCCTCCACGGCATGTTGTATGGTCACAAAGTTGTCGTCGGTAAGCACCAGCGTGGCCGCTTCTTTAGTCACCGCGGTGCCGGTACCCATGGCCACGCCAATGTCTGCGGTCTTGAGCGCCGGAGCGTCGTTCACGCCGTCGCCAGTCATCGCGGTCACATGACCGGCTTTCTTCAAAGCTTCTACGATCTTCACCTTGTGTTCCGGAGAAACCCGTGCGAACACCGATGTGTCTTCCGTACGCATCGCCAGTTGCGACGCTTCCATTTCATCCAGGTCGGAGCCAGTAAGAACTTCACCTTTAAGACCGAGCTCCCGGGCAATGGCGGCTGCCGTAGTCTTATGGTCCCCGGTAATCATTTTTACGTCGATGCCGGCCTTGCGACATTTTTCAATGGCGCTTTTCGCCTCCTGTCGGGGTGGATCCATCAGGCCTACCATCCCCAGAAATGTCCATTCGCGGGCGTATTTCCATAGATCGCCAGAATCAAAGTCGGCGGCCGGAATGGTTCGTCTGGCAACAGCCAGCACTCTAAAGGCCCGACCGGCCAGCGCATTGTTTTCTTCTTCAATGGACTTTCGCGTTTCCGCATACAGTGGCACTTCGCCGTCCTGCACCGCCAGCCAGTGCGAAGAACGATCCAGAAGCACATCCGGCGCTCCCTTGATCAACATCATGACTTCCTCTTCCGTCTGGTGGAAGGTGGCCATGAATTTGTATTCGGAATCGAATGGAATTTCGGCAATCCTGGGCAATCGCTCCTGCTCCGCATCCGGATCCAGTCCGCCCTTCTGGGCCAGAGCAAACAAAGCGCCCTCGGTGGGGTCGCCGATCAGATTGCCTTCGTGGATTCTGGCCTCGTTGCAGAGAGCCAACGGGCGAAACAATTCTTCCATTCCTGGCTGCGAAACGGAACCTTCGCTACTGTAGCCATCGCCATCCACCTGAAACCTGGTTCCGCCGTACCAGCCCGCCCGGGCGGTCATCTCATTCATGGTTAGAGTTCCCGTTTTGTCTGTACAAATCACGGTGGTGGAGCCCAGGGTTTCAACGGAAGCCAGCTTCTTGAGTACCGCCTTCTTTTTGGCCATTCTCCACATGCCGATGGCCAGGGTAACGGTTACGACGGCGGGCAACCCCTCCGGCACAGCGGCCACAGCCAGAGCCACCGCCGTCATCGCGGCCTCCGCCCAGGGCTCTCCTCGCCATAGATTCAGACCAAAGATAACTCCAATCACCGCTACGGCGATGGCAGCCAGACGTTTACCCAGAGCGTCCAGTTGTCGCTGGAGCGGAGTCTCGCCTTCTTCGGCGCCGGATATCATGTCCGCAATCCGGCCCATCTCCGTTCGCATCCCCGTGGCCACTACAAGCATCTGGCCATGGCCCCGGGTTACCATGGTATTCATGAATAGCATGTTGGATCTTTCGCCGGGGGGCAGTTCGCCCTGGTTCAGCGCTTCGCCTTGCTTCGGGACAGACAAGGATTCCCCGGTAAGCGCCGCTTCCTGCGCCTCCAGATTAACGGAATCTAGAATACGCCCATCCGCCGGCACCTGTTCGCCGGATTGCAGAAGCACAATATCCCCCGGCACCAGGTCCGCCGCTTTTATCTCTTGCACTTCCCCATCGCGTAACGCCCTGGACGTCGGCACCAGCATATCTCGTAAAGCCGCGAGCGTTCGCTCCGCCCGATGCTCTTGATAGAAACCCAGACAGGCATTGAAGAAAACTACGATAAGAATAACTATGGCATCTTTCAGATCGCCTATGGCCCAGGCCATGCCGCCCGCAGCCAGTAGCACCAGAGTCAGGACGCTTTTGAACTGATCAAAGAACTTCAACCATAGAGGACGGCTCTTTTTCTCTGACAGCTGGTTGGGGCCGTATTGGGACAATCTCCGGGACGCTTCGCTTACGCTTAAACCGCCGATTGCGCTGCCAAGACTCTCCAGGCAATCTGTAGAATGCTGAATGTGCCAGATTGTGTCGCGGTCTCCAGGATCGGAGACCGCGTTGCCGATTTTTTTACCTTTGTCCGACGTTTTTGCCCGTGACTTCAAAACACTTGCACATTGGGATAGGCGAAGTCCCTGTAAAGCACTTAGTCGGCAGACGAAGATTGCGAGTGCATAGCCGAAGCATACGCGAAATCACCCTCCGATTACGGAAAGGATGAGATACGCTGTATAGCCGATGTATGCCAGCAGCAAGATGGATCCCTCAACACGATTCACTCGACCGGGCCCGCGAAAGCCGAAGCCGATAGCAAAAAGGGAGATTGTGAGCAAACCCATCACCGGCAGATCCCTTTGCAGAACAGCGCTCTCAATCGAGATAGGATGAATACTACCGGCAATACCTACAACTACCAGGGTGTTGAAAAGATTGGAACCCAGGACATTGCCCAGCGCCAGGTCGTGCTCCCCTTTTCGCGCGGCGATTACGGAGGATGCCAGTTCGGGTAGCGAGGTGCCTACAGCCACTACGGTAAGTCCTATGATCAGATCGCTCACCCCCAGGTCTGTGGCGATGCCCACGGCTCCCCAGACCAGAAGGCGCGAACTGGCGATAAGAAAGAGCAGGCCCACAACTAACCAGAGGGTGGCTCTTCCGGGAGGCATGGAGCGTTCGCTTAATTCGGCTTCCACATCGGTGGCAAGCGAATCGGTCTTTTCTGTTTTGCTCTGCTTAAAGGTCCAGAACAGAAGAATGGCAAAGACAACGAGGAGCAGGGCGGCATCCAGTCTGGAAAGGTTGTTATCCAGGAGCAAGGCAACGGCAAAAGCTGTGACGGCAGTGAGGATGGGCAATTCCTTTCGCAGAATGCTTGAATGGACGGCAATGGGACTGATCAAAGCCGTGATCCCCAGAATCAAAGCGATGTTTGTGATGTTGGAGCCATAGGCGTTACCCAGAGCCAGTCCTGGATTACCCTGCACGGAGGCCAGGGCCGAAACCACCATTTCCGGAGCCGATGTTCCGAAGCCCACAATGATCATTCCAATGATCAAAGGCGACATGCCAAGGTGCTTGGCCACGGAAGCGGCTCCCTCCACGAAACGGTCCGCGCTCCACAAAAGCAAAAGAAGGCCTACGATGATGGCAGAAACAAATAGCAGCAATGGTTTTCTCCACGAACAGGCTCGCCTGCTCCATTTCGCCCGGAAGTGGCGGCGCCGGCCCGGCTGTCAATTCATTTATCGCTTCAGTAAGACTTCCTAACGGCAGCAGCCATTCTCGAAGCCATCGATAGTAAAGGGAGCAGTTGTGAGCGGGTGAAACGTAGCCACTCCGGCCGGACGCATAACCACTATATAGTCCCTGCCTTTCGCATTCCAGACCTGGAAAAGGCTGTCTTTGCCCTGTTTTTCCTGGGTAAGGTAACCGGAGGACCAGTCGTTGTAGTTCTGGTTGGGATTAAAATCATAGGAGTTAAACGAGGTAAACTTGTCCATCTTGAAGTTCACTCGGTTATCTGAATAGAAATCCCATTCAACAACATTGCTGCTGGCCACGGAAATGCTCTCCCCGGATATGAAGCTTTCCCTGCGATAGCGAAAACGCTTCTGGCTCTTCAGATAATTCTCCGCCGAAGCGTTCCTTTGAATGGATCGATTATCCCACTTAACCGATGCGGCCAATCCAGCCAGACTTTCATAAAAAGCGTACCAGGCTCGGTGCTCGGTGGCTGCCGTGCTACCTCGCTTGATCAAATCATATCGGAATAGCTTGAATCCGCCGGACACAATCAGACTGTAACCGGGGCCATTGATCAGCCATGCGCCCAGATAGAATCGATCATCATTGTCCTGGCGAAGGGCCAGTCCTACAATCTGCCTGCCGTCCGGCAGCTGGAGCTCATCGATTCTTTCGATTCGCAATGCATCCTCCGGGCTGTGCCAGTTCTTGTACACCGTAGTGGAACGCTTCGAAAGAAATGAGGACAAAGCCGCCACAGGGCTAACCGGATTACCTGGCTGTAATTCGGTTTCCACTACGAAATGATTGCTACTTCCAAACACATAGGCGCTGCCGGGCAACCGCCCGGGGTGGTAAACAGCCAGATTCGCATAGGGCGATTCACCATATTTCCACTGAGCCGGAAGTTGCACCGTGTAATTAAAGAAGGATACATCCACTCCCGTCCAGCTTCGCACATTCTTTACAGGAGCGCTGGTCTGCACCTGTTCAAAGGCCGGACTGAATGCCTTGAGCAGGGTCTGCATGGTTTCGGATCGATCCGTCATTATGATAAATGCCTGGAATCGGGCCCCGGTGGCGAAAGCGTAGTACGCTGTGAACCTGCCCTGGCCCCTGCTATCGCGCGTGACTCGACTCTGAAAGGCGAAACCGGTTCCATTCTTCGTCAATCCTTCAACCACGGTGTCCGGAAACGCTTTCACCAGTTTCTGGCCCTGTTGTTTTTCCATTCCAAGAATTCCGTTTTCCAGATAGCCGCGAGCCGTCCAGGTGCGAAGATCCGAAGGCTCGGAAATCATGATCAACGTATTGGGGATATCCGGACTCGTGGCCGTAAGTGTCTTCCCTTCTGCTTTCGTGTTCCAGCGGCCCGGGATTTCCACGGTAAGGCGTTGGAATGAAAGCTTTGTTGTTCCATCCAGGGGTCCTGCCCTCAGGGATGAAGCAAGCACCAGGGCAGACAGAAATCCCGAGGTTTTCAGAAATCTCAGAGCAGGATCACCTTTCGAGAACATACCCGAAGTCTTAGGATTTCGCCGAATCGATCAAGCGAAAAAAGAAATGAAGCGAAAGCGTGAAACCAGGAATGGCTCTCCGTTAAGAAGCAACAACCCGGAGGTCAGACTGATGAGGACCGGCACAGGGAACGCGAACTGGATGAAACTAAGGCCTGAATCCAACGGGCCGCCCGAAGGCATGCCCGGCTAGCGATGTAGACACCTGGTCTTGCCCTGACCTAGATCTTTTGCGCGATGTAGACGCCATATCCGAAGTGCTCGCTGTACTTCCTGTATAACGATATCTCATTTCGTTCGGCTTCAACTATGGCCAGTGCGTCCTCGCTTCTATCATGCTTTTCCAGAAAGGCATCAAAGCGTTTCTCCATCGGCCCGTAGTAGTTGTCCAACCAGCAGGAGTCCGGCAACTTAAAATAACCCAGCGGTCTGAAACCGTTTCTTTCAAGCGCCTGGAACTTGGCCGAGGCGACTGCGATTTCGGGATACTCGCTTTTCCAGTGCCGGTCCAACTCTTCCGGCCTGTTCTCGCCAAACCAGGTGATTTCCGAAACCACAAGCTTTCCCCCGGGCTTCAGAAAAGATTTCCAGGCAGATATCCCGGCTTCAAAACCCATGTTGTAGATAGCGCCTTCCGACCAGATCATATCGAATTCTTTTTCCTGGAAGGGGAGCGCATCCATGGAAGACTCAAGAGTGCGGATCTTATGCTCTACCTTTCGAGCTTTCGCCCTCTTTTCCAGTTCCTGGAGAAACTCGGGAAGAAAATCCACTGCCGTAATCTCTGCATTTAGCTGCTCGGCGAGAATCATGGTGGATGCACCGGTTCCGCAGCCAATGTCTGCGATCTTCAATGCACGGGTATCTCCTTTCGCGCCTGCACCCGAGTCGTTGCGAACGGAGACGGCTGATTCCGAGCTTCCCGGCCCATCCGACATCAACCCGGCCAGTTGTAGTGCAAGTTTGGTCTCCGCATCGCCTCCCGGTCCCTGTCTTTCGGCGGGCAGATGGAGATCCAGTAGTAGTTCAAATTCTGTCATGGTTGGTCCTCCGGAGTTCCGGTTGAAGATGTTAACATTGCAAAAACCTGGCCTGCACAATGCGCGCAGATCGGAGCCCGTTTGGTGACTTCTCCGTAGCGAAAACCAGAAGACCGATCATGGTTTGAGGGCTCCATTCCTTTTCTATCTCTCTGATGGGTGGGGTTTTGCAGGGGTCGCAAAATTTCCGAGAGCGGAGCGAAACAAAGAAAGCCGAAACCCGGCGATTAATGATTGCCCCGGCATGAAAATTGCTTGGAATGAGGCAATGTACTCTCTGCGTTTGCATGATAAACACTATTCTTTTCCTGACCTCAAGACCCTGCTGGCTCGAGCCACTCCCCTCCGATCCGGGGACGAACTGGCCGGCCTCAGCGCAGAATCCGCCCAGGAGCGTGTGGCTGCCCAGATGCTTCTGGCCGAGGTGCCGCTTTCGCGTTTCGCCGAAGAGCCTATTTTGCCTCCGGAGGAGGACAGTGTCTCCCGTTTGATTCTGAGCGAACTGAACAGCGAAATCTATGACCGCATCAAGAACTACAGTGTGGGCGAATTCAGGGAGTGGTTGTTGCTGGAGTCCACCGGTACAGATGCGCTGTGCGAAATCGCATCCGGACTGATGCCGGAAATGGTCGCCGCAGTGAGTAAGATCATGCGCATCCAGGATATGATTCTGGTGAGTAAGAAATGCAGAGTCGTAACCGCGTTTCGCACAACGGTTGGCCAGCCGGGAACTCTCTGTGTGCGCCTGCAGCCCAACCATCCTACGGACGATGAAAAAGGCATTCTGGCAAGCACACTGGATGGGCTGATGTACGGATGTGGCGATGCCGTAATTGGAATCAATCCCGCCACCGATAACCTGCCTACGGTTATTCGGCTATTGGAGCTTCTGGATCAGTTGCGCACCAACTACGAAATCCCTACGCAAAGCTGCGTGCTGACCCATGTTACTTCTACTATGGATGCCATGGCTGCCGGAGCGCCGGTGGACCTGGTATTTCAATCCATAGGAGGGACGGAAGCGGTAAACAAAAGCTTTGGTGTGGAACTGTCCATGCTGGCAGAAGCCCGGGATATGGCTCTTGCGCTAAAGCGCGGCACCGTGGGACAGAACGTTATGTACTTCGAAACGGGACAGGGCAGCGCTCTATCTGCCAATGCCCACCATGGAATTGATCAGCAAACCCTGGAAGTCCGGGCCTACGGAGTGGCGCGCAAGTACGATCCTTTTCTTGTAAATACAGTCGTGGGATTCATAGGGCCGGAGTATCTGTTTGATGCCAAGCAAATCATCCGGGCCGGTATCGAAGATCATTTCTGCGGAAAGCTTCTGGGCCTTCCCATGGGCGTGGACATTTGCTACACGAATCATGCCGAGGCTGACCAGGACGATATGGATGTCCTGTTAACGCTTCTGGGTACGGCCGGATTAAATTATATAATGGGAGTGCCAGGAGCGGATGACATTATGCTAAACTATCAAAGCACGTCCTTTCACGATGCCATGTATATCAGGGAGTTGCTTAACTTAAAGCCGGCGCCCGAGTTCCATGAATGGATGCAGAAAACCGGCATGCACTCCCATAGTGACCAAGTCGCCGAACTTCCGTCTTTCTTCGGCGCGCTGGAGCAAACAAAATGAAAAAGCGAAAGAACACTGATCCCAAAGAGTCAGGCAAAGCTTCGCCGAAAGACAATCGTCTAACAGTCCACAGTCTGACCGATCCGGATCAGAAGGGGCGATTTTCGCAGCCCGACCCCTGGATCGAACTCAAGCAATTCACGGCAGCGCGAATCGCGCTGGGCCGAACCGGCCATTCGCAGCGCACAAAGGATCTTCTGCGATTTCAACTGGATCATTCCATGGCTCGCGATGCCATACATGGTCAGCTGGATGTGACAGCGCTGGAGAGCGATTTGTCTTCGCTGAATCTTCCCATCATCCGACTCAAGAGCTCGGCCAGGGATAGAAACGAATACCTTAAGCGGCCGGATCTGGGCAGGAAGCTGTCTCCGGACAGCCGAAATACTCTGGAAGAGTATGCGAAGAGATTCCAATCGCCGGCCAGGTCCAGCGAAACGCCGCCGAAGGACAAAGAATCACAGGCATTGCGCAATTCGAAAGAAAACAAAGGGACACCGAAGCGTGGCGAATCTATTGTCGAGCACACGGCCCAAGGGCAACCTGAACGCACCATAGTATTCGTAATCGCCGATGGCCTTTCGGCCAGAGCCGTACAGGAGAATGCAGCTCCCTTCCTGGAAGCGTATACGGAAATTGCCGGACGAACCGGGCCGGGTCCCCTCTGCATCGTCGAACAGGGACGAGTAGCAATTGGCGATCCCATAGGCGAGATACTGGGCGCTGCGATGGTGGTAGTGCTCATCGGCGAAAGGCCCGGATTGAGCTCGCCGGACAGCATGGGCCTTTACATGACCTATGAGCCCCGGGCCGGTACCACTGATGAAAGCCGAAACTGCATTTCAAATATCCGCCCGGACGGCCTACCGCCCCGAGAAGCGGCGAAACGATTCCACTATTTGTCCAGTCGTAGCCTGAGCCGCAAGCTTTCCGGAGTGTTCTTGAAAGACGACTGGACACCGGAACTGGAGGAATGAGATTTCTGCTGGGCTCGTTCTCATAGGTGTAATTCAATTGTTATGTTGGCGGCCACTCCCTGGGCGCCACGGTGGCCCTGCAATTCAGTCTGGATTACCCGGACCGCATCAAGGGTTTGATTCTCATCGCCTCTGGAGGCTACCCCGCCAAATCGAAACCCGGGATACTATCCCTGAATCGCTATGAGATTCCAGGCGCCATAATCATGTCTTTTTCTTCCTACCCATTCGTAATGCGAAGTACCCTTAAGAGCATGTATTACGATCCGTCCGCGATTTCGGATGAAGTGGTACAAGAACTATGCGCTATTTATCGCACCCCGAACAGCCGCCAGGCCATGTACTGGATGCCCCGGGCCTTGAACTGGGATTTCGCCATTGCGGATCCGAAACGTATTCCCACCATTTCCGCTCCCACACTTATCATCTGGGGTCGTGAAGACATGGTGGTTCACCCGGACACTGCGTTAAGATTTCATCAGGATATTGACCATTCCACTCTTGTGCTCATCAATGAAGCGGGTCATATGGTGCACGAAGGGCAGCCAGAACAGGTGAATCGTGCCATCCTGGATTTCTCATCGCGGATACAGTATTAGCTACTCCACGCCGAGTGCGTTGAGACAGACCTTAAAGGAGGGATTCCCGGTTCCAGGTCAGGGATCTCGAAAAGAGCCGGATCAAAGCGCTGCCGATGAGTGAGGCTAGCCATTTCCATTCATTGCGAAACGAAGTATGCTTGTTATCAGGGATGAACTCACAATTAAAAGGCGTCCGGAATCATGACGGAATCCTTTAAAGGTATGAGGGAACAATCTGTTCATACTTCCTCGGACATGAATGACCCATTCTCATAGTAAGTACTCACTCCCCTGGAATCCGGAGCGATTAGCGATGCCGAGCCTCCCCGGATCGCGAACTCGGAGCCGCCTACAGGTCCGCTATCTGCAGAATCAGCTTACCCTGGTTTTCGCCGGAAAAGAGCTTGAGAAAGGTGTCCGGAAAATCCGTAACTTCACCCTTTACGATGTCCTCTTTAGATTTCAGTTTTCCTTCCTTCAGCCAGCCGGCCATTTTCTCCACGGCCATTCCAAATCGATCCGCATAGTCAAAGACCACCATGCCCTCCATACGAGCACGGTTCACAAGTAATGAGAGATAGTTTCTGGGTCCCTGCACATCGGTGGTATTGTATTGCGAAATCGCACCGCAGATAACGATTCGCGCGCCACGGTTCAGATTGAACAGCGCCGCTTCCAGGATCTCGCCTCCCACGTTATCGAAGTAGACATCCAGTCCCTTCTTCGCATGGCGCTTGATCTCTTTGGCCACATTCTGGGACTTATAATCGATGGCATGATCGTAGCCGATTTCATCCGTGAGGAATTTGCATTTTTCCTGGCCGCCTGCAATACCAATGGTTTTGCATCCATGGATTTTGGCCAGTTGGCCCACGATTTGACCGACCGCCCCGGCCGCGCCGGAAACCACGACAATATCGTCCGGCTTCGGCTGACCAACGTCAAATAGTCCGAAGTAGGCGGTCATTCCGGTCATCCCAAGAACGCTCAAAAAACGGGACGGCTCCGCAAGATTGGCGTCGATTTTCGTAAGATCCTCGGGCTTTGCCACAGCGTACTGCTGCACGCCCTGGGTGCCGGTGACCAGGTCTCCTTCTTTTAGATCCGAGGAATTGGACTGCACCACCCGGCTCAAGGTCAACGCACGCATTACCTGGTTGATTCGCACCGGAGGAACGTAGGAACGGGCTTCATTCATCCAGCCTCGCATGGCCGGATCCAGAGAAATTTGAAGAATCTGAAGTAGAACCTCTCCTTCGCCGGGGGATGGAATTTCTGCCTCTTCCGTTTTCCAGCATTCGGGACCGGGCATTCCGGTGGGACGGGCTGCCAGTTTGATCTGTGTATTTGTAGAACTCATACCACTACGGTGCGTCACCGTGTCTATCTGGCAAGTATACGCTACTTTTTTCCAGACACATTCCAGGCCGCAACCCCCCGGCGGTCACCGGGCAAGATGTTCAAGACCGCTTGCAACCGGAAATGCTCCATAGGGCCTGAAGAGCGATAGCAGGCCGGGAAGAATGATCCGCCATCCAGGGCTCTCTTTTGCTACCCGTTCCATGAGCCTCTATTGCTATCACTCTGCGCTTTCAAATGGCCGTTTCTGGAACGTTGAGCATCAGATTCACGGCTAGAGCATTTTTCCATGCCGCTCGTCCCTCAATGCCCTCCCCGGGAGTGTCCAAACTTGCTCCCAGGAAACCCTGGACGGCCAGTGTGGCCGGAGAATTGGCACCTTCATGCATGCATTTTGTATTAAAATAGAATTGATTTAACTATCTTTTATCTCTGCTTGTAACACTTTTTGATCTGTTTTGCTCTCAACCTACTCAGATTGCCCCGTTTATATACCTACCTATTTGTATATATAAGCGTTACGCTTGCATTCTCAATCATAGGGTGCGCCACTTTGGCACCACGCAAACACGATGCGCAGTTCTGGCACCACGCAAACACGATGTGCAGATTTATCAGAGAATAGACGCATGGAGAGAATTCGAATAAAAAGAACCTATTGACCATCGGATGCTTGATCCTGGCAGGATCGCTCACAGGCGCCTGCAACGAGAACTCCAGTGATGACGGTACCGCATTGGCGATACTGGCCCTGGCTGGCGGTAGCAATAGTAGCAGTAGTAGCGGTCCCTGCAAGGACGGAGGAACCTGCATGATGTTTGTTTCAGCATCGCCGCCTTCCGTCACCACGCCGCGCTCAGGCTTTCGCTCCGGCCGGCACAGCATCGTTCGCCGCTTTCAACAGTCGAATGAAGCTCAAACCTTCCGGAATAACACCTACGGTGGCCATGGCCCCCATTAGCGCTCCGGCAATACCCGGCGAACTAACATCCGCGCCTGTAAGATAAAGACCCTCCACCGGGCTCTTCGCCTGACACCAGGGCGCTTCATTGGAAAGATACCTTTCGCGCACCGAGGGCACTCCGTAGATGGATCCTTGCGGATGACCGGTAAAATGTTTCACCGAAAGCGGAGTGGAAAGTTCCTGATAATCGATTGTTTCGCAAAATCCTGGATAGTGACTTTCGATGAATGCCAGAAGTTTGGATGTGATTTCTTCTTTCAGTGCCTCGTAATCGTCCCCCCGTTTCTTCCAGGAAGTGCCGTCCCACTTTTCAAAGGAGGAAAAATCCGTAAGGCCAATGATTTCCGCGGTATGACTCTTCGCCTCCGGATTCTTCAGCGAAGGAAAGGATAGGTAAGCGCCCAGGATATCCTTTTTCTCGCCCACCCAGCTCGCTCCCGCGGCGAAATTCGCATCATGATCGTAGCTGGAATAGATCCAGTGGTTTTCCCCCTGGAATCCCATCTTTCGCGGATCGTCTTTCAGGCCCAGATACAGCGTAACACTGGCCACCACTGGATGATTGGTATAGAACTCGTCCAGTTGCCCGCGAAAGGGAACCGGAACCGAGGAATCCAAGAGCTTGTTGTAGGTCGTATGCGCCCCGGCATTGGAAATCACAACAGGAGCGTAGTATTCGGTTACTGGCTCGTCATCCTTACGCGGCACCAGATTCTTAACCCGGACTCCCACGGCTTTGCCATTCTCCACAAGGATTTCCTCAACTTCATGGGAAAGCAGAACGCAACCTCCATGCTTTTCTATAATAGGCTTAATGCTTTCGGCGATCTTGCCCGAGCCGCCTACCGGGAAGTAGCCGCCCTTAAAGTAGTGACAGGCCACGCTACAATGAATCACAAAAGAGCTTTTCGCAGGTGGGATGCCGTAGTCTCCCCATTGCGAACACAAAAGAGCCCTCAGCTTTTGGCTTTTGAAGTTCTTTTCCATATACTGAGCCGTGGTAATGTCCGCGGTGTCGAAACCGTTGATCTGAATGGGAGCTCGCACTTTGTCCACGAATGGCTCGGATGACTTCATGTTGTGGCGTCCAAACCATTGATTCACCTTGTAGACGTCTTCGAAGTATCCCTCAATGGCATCCTTCTCGTCCGGAAACATGGCAATTACCTTGCTCTTGTAGTCTTCCTCAGAGAAAGGCACTTCGAATGTAAAATCTGGATACACGAACTTTTCGAATACATCCGGCATGGGATTCCACTGCACGCCGGAATCTGTCACTATGTCGAACAGACGACGGAGCATGGCCCCTTCATACATGTCGCCCACGTAATGGATGCCTACATCCCAGGAGTATTTTCGCTTTCGCCCGAACTCATGGGTGAAGCCTCCCATTACATAATGCCGTTCCAGCATAAGCACTCGTTTGCCTCGGAACCGGGCCATGATACTGGCAGTAGCCAGGGCCCCCATGCCGGAACCAATGATGATGATGTCGTAGTTTTTTTGTTCAGATCCCTTCATGTCACCACTGGTAACATCGGCAGCCGAAACCAGTCAATCAAAAGTTTCCACTGGTGACATTTTTTCTTGCAAGGTCGCTAACCCATTCTACACCGACTCATGCCACCAGCCGGGGGAAAAAAAGCCAGCAGGAGAAGCCGGACCGCCCGATCCGAGGAGAATCAGGCCAGCGCCCAGGCCGCAGGATCAGATAAGAAAAGCATGACTGGCGCGCAAAGACAGCGAAACGAGAGCCGGGATTACCATGTTGGCAACCTGGATCATCTTCTGGTGAAAGAAGGAACACGACTGCTCCGCCAGGAGGGTCTCCATGAATTGAGCCTTAGAAAGGTAGCCCGGGCCGCTGGAGTGAGCCATACCGCTGCCTACCGCCACTATGACGATAAAAACGCCCTGCTGGCGGCCATCGCCCGGGACGGATTTCATCGGTTGCATGAATACCAGGCTCGGGCTATTATCGCATCGGGAACTGACTTTAACCTTCGATTCTTAAACCTTGGCTGGACCTATGTGAAGTTTGCCCTGGAGAATCCGGAGTACGCTCGCATAATGTTCGGCGGGGCCGGACTAAATTTCAAAGACTACCCTGCTCTGGCCCTGGCCTCTCGAAAATCCTACAAAGAGCTGTTGATGAGCGTTCGTCTCTGTCAGCGAAACGGGCTCATAGAAAAGGGGAACTCGAAACAGAAAACCCTGGCCGCCTGGTCCATAGTCCATGGCCTGGCCATGCTGCTTCTGGACGGCCAATTTCCTGCGCCACCAATGGATGCCGGCGCAGGGGGCTCCGACAAAACGGAAACACGGATGGAGACTCTGGTAAAGGGAATTATCGTAAATCTATACCACGGCCTGCGATAGCTATGCTTAACCAGCCGTCCTGGGTAGTCCTCGGGTATTAATAAGCGAAAAAATCCCGTGTAAAGTAGACTATTTCGCCCGGGAGACTCGTTTTTGAGCCAGGTCCAGCCGTCTATGGATGCATGGACGCAACCCCAAGCTTTAACTTTCGAATGTTTATCCTAGTAACGGTTTGGACAGCCACAACCTTCTTTGCTTCAGGTTGCGGCAAAACCGAAGACGACAATCTTGTAGCGGCTGCCATACTACTCTCACAGAACTCCACGACCTCCACAAGTTGCAGCGGTTCCGGAACCTGCAAGATGTTCGTTACAAATGCCAATGCCACTCTCACAGCAGGCATTTCCGGCCTGGATTCCCAGTGCAGTTCTGATGCGAACAAGCCTTCCGGCGGGGGCACCTACAAGGCTATGGTGGCGGACGGCACCAACCGAATTGCCTGCACCACAGCGAACTGCAGCGGAGGTACCTCGGAGCATACGAACTGGGTGTTGAAGCCCAGCAAAGAGTATCGCAGAGCAGACGGTAGCACCGTTATTGGCACCACCACCGCCAACGGAGTGTTTTCCTTTCCTTTGACCGCTGCGATTCAGACCACCGTTGTGGACACCAATTCCACGGTTACCGGCCTGGAAAACAACTGGACCAGTAGCACCAACGACTGTACGAATTTCTCGGTTTCAGGCGCCAGCACATCCAATGGATTGCATGATTCCACCAGCAATAATCTACTATCGGTCGGTCCATCCGGTTGCGGCAATACAATGAAGATCATTTGCGTAGAGCAGTAGGCCGGATTCGCTTCGGCCCCGGCAGTAGCGCCTCCGAACAGGTCAGAATCCGCTATTATGTTTTGACACGGATTAAGGTGGGGCGGATAGTCTGGCATTCCGAACCTGTAGAGACGGAGATGATACCACATGAATCGTATTCGGTCGCTCCTTCTGGCGTTGATCATCGGCCTCGCTGGCCCTCGTTGCTTCACTTATGCCACAGCATTGGCGGTGAGTCCTTCCTCGAAACATGTCAGGTTAAACAAACAATTAACCTATACCGGTGCCGAAATCTCCGAATCCGGCTGGGTGCGACTGATGTTCCAGGGTCTTGAATCGGATGGACTATACCAGAGGTGCATTGCTCCAGAAGGCGATGGTCTGGAATACTGCCCGGTGGATTTCGCGGCCGTTGCTCCGGCCACTGATCCGCTGGCGAATAAGCCAAACGGCCTTTTCTACCTAAAGTACGGTGTGGCCTTCTTCAGCGAAAGGGTAACCAGATCGGTGTATTTCCCTTACCACGAACAATTTGGCGCTCCTACATCAGTCTGGATCTCTGCCGACGGTAGTCGACTCCACGTGGAATACTGGAACCATCTAATGCATAAGGTCACGTGCTACTCGCGCACCCTGGACTACGAAAAAGGCGACACGGATTTTGTGAACGATTGCTTTCCGGGTAGGCCTCCTTCGGGCTTTGTGCGAATGGAACGAATGGAGATAAAGGATGCGGTCCTGGTAGAATTATTTCCTCCATCCGTAATCAGGCCAGATTCCGCGCATGAAATTGTCTGGGTGGCCCGGCCCGGCAAAATGCAACATATCCAGGTTTGGGATATCTGGGGACAGGAACCGGAATCCGGTTATCCTGTTCTTTATCTGCTATTTCCCGTAACCATCGCTCTGGATATAGTTACGTTCCCACTTCAATATTTCCTCTGGCGGCCGCCCTGCCCCCTGGGCTGAATGCGGCTGAGGAAATTACCTGAGGTCGCAGACCGAATCCACGTTGCCGCCAGCCAGGCAGTCAGAATTTCGAATCCAGGACATGCGACAAGCATCGAGGCACCCGGTCGAGGTCCGGCGCAGGACACCGGATAGGGATTTTCCATGCTGGCGCTAGCCAGGAAGTCACATTTCCAGGTCCCGGGAAACCCGGGACAAAAAATATGCAATTTACATTATTGGCCGGGTTGTACTATTGTATATTGTGGGCTGGAATGCAAAATACTGGAGCAGAACACAGGAAGCCCTATGTTCCGTAATTCTGCTGGCAAGTCTTGCCGGCTGTGGAATCAATCCATTCCCGGACAATCCTGCGGTGGACCGGGCGCTGGAAGCCCTGCTGCTAGAATGCCAGGATTGCCAAACAGGTCCGCAGCCCGGACAACCGGCTGTGCTGGTAACTGCCAGCGGCGGCTCCTTGAATATAGTAGAAGCAGGCGCCACTGACACCTATTCGATCCAGCTAAACACTGAACCAACCAACCCGGTGGCAATAGACATAACCTTCGATGGCGCTCAGCTGACGCTGAACGGCAGTGCCGTTTCGCCCATGACCATATCTTTCGATTCTACCTGTCCGGGGCCCAATTGTTGGAGTAGCCCTCAAACGTTGAATGTAGCTGCCGTGGACGACGCTTCCATCGAAGCAAATCCGCATACCAGTCTCATCAGCCATGCAGCCACCAGTACCGATCCGGACTATTCGGGGATCTCCATCGATAGTCTGAACGCCTCCATTACGGATAACGATTCTCCGGGGATTTCCGTTGTAGAATCCGGGGGCAGTACTACAGCCACCGAAGGAAGTACCGATACCTACACCGTAGCTTTGACCAGTGCCCCGACTTCGCCGGTAACGGTAACGGCCACGGCAGATACTCAGACCCAGGTAAATGGCGGTCCTTCGGCTGCTCTCACGTTCGATGCTACATGTCCCGGCGCCCAGTGCTGGTCCACTCCTCAGACCGTTACGGTTACAGCGATAGATGATGCCCTTTCAGAAGGTCCCCATTCAGGCAACATTACGCATGCAGCCACCAGTCTGGACCTGAACTACAACAGCCTGGCGGTGAGCGCTGTAACCATGGCCATTACGGATAACGACTCCGCTGGAATCACCGTAACCGAGAGCGGGGGCAATACCGCGGTCACGGAAGGAGCGGGAACGGATACTTATACTCTGGTCCTTACAAGCCAACCCACGGCCGACGTTACCATTACGGTAAACGCCGATGCCCAGACCAATGTAGACGGAGGAAGTTGCGGCGGCCCGTCTTCAAGCTGCACGTTTACGTTCACTTCCGCAAACTGGAATACCGCACAAACAGTCACCGTTTCCGCTTTAGACGATGCCGTCGCTGAAGGTCCCCATGCCGCCACCATCAGTCATTCTGTATCCAGCCTGGATCTAGATTACAACGGCTATGCACTGGCAGGAATCAACACATCCATCACCGACAATGATTCAGCCGGTATAAGTGTGACGGAAAGTGGAGGAAATACATCGGTCACGGAAGGAAGCCCCACCGACAGCTATTCGCTGGTGCTCACAAGCCAGCCCACGGCAGACGTCACCATTACGGTGAATGCAGATGCCCAGACCCGAGTGAACGGCGGTAGCTGCGGCGTACCCGCCTCTAGCTGCACATTTACGTTTACTTCTGCCAACTGGAATCTGGCCCAGACTGTTACCGTCATTGGCCTGGACGATTCGGTACTGGAAATTGCGCACAACGGAACCATTTCCCATACGGTGTCCAGCCCGGACGGTAACTATAATCCGCTGACCATTGCAAATATTGCCGTTTCCATCGCAGACAGCGGCCATGGAAAGCTTACAGTGGACACAATTACCGGCGCAATTTTCTATCACAATTCCATAGCAGTGAATGGTGCCAATGTCTATATCGCCTACTACGACGATGCCACAAATAGTCTAAAATTCGCACGGTCTACCGATGCGGGCATTAACTGGACTTTGAGCACCGTAGACAACCTCGGCAATGTAGGGCAGTTCAACTCCATGGTGGCGGATGGAAGCGGAATCTATATCGCCTACTATGACGTAGCAAACAAGGATGCGAAGATGGCCATTTCCACGGACGGTGGCGCGAGTTTCTCCGTACAGGTTGTGGACGGAGCAGGCACTGACGTGGGAGACTGGGCTTCTCTGGATAAAGATGGCAGTGTATTACATCTTGCCTACCGGTCCGCTACGGCCGGCGGGATTAGATACATTCAGTCCACGGATTCCGGACTATCCTGGAATCCGGCGATAAACATCCCTGGCACAAGCGGCCCAGGGGGTGTATCGCTAGACAAGGCCAGTGGCGGCGCCCCCGTTGTAGGTATCTCCTATTTTGATAACATAAACAATCAATGGGAATTTGTAATAAGCACCGACGACGGAGCATCCTGGAATGCACCCGTGGTTGTTCACGTCGGGGGTAATTTCCCCAGACCCACTTCGCTGAAGATCGACGGTACCAGGGCGCATTTTAGCTTTTACGAAGACGTTTTAGAGGATCTGATGGTGGCCAGTTCTACGGACACAGGCGCCACATGGAGTACGCAAACCGTGGACTCCGCAGGAAAGGTGGGAGACTACAATTCTCTGGCTCTGGACGGTACAAACCTGTACATCACTTATTTCGATGAAACTAATTTCGAACTCAAACTGGCCTTCTCTACAGATGATGGAGGGTCCTGGAGTTTCCGTGTAATCGACACCGCAGGTCAGACCGGCACCGCCACGGCCCTGGTAGCGGTGGGCACAAATCTCTATGTGGCCTACACCACCTACAGCAGCGATGAAATTCGATTCGCAAAATCCAACGACGGTGGCCTGAGCTGGTAGTATTGACAGAATCAGGAGAGGCCAGCCCGGAAAAACGTAGGGCCAAAAAATACCCGGACCTGATTCCAGACAATGCCCGCAGCTGATTCCGCGATAGGGCGGGCCAGTCTGAGTCAACAGTAATCGGATTCAGAAGTGATAGGTCAATCCCACGGACGTGTAGACTTCGGGCTCCACGGTATGGGTCTCTCCGTTGGTGCCTGTTAAAGCGCGTCTATGCACCAGAACCTCCGGTCTCAGCTCCCCCACTTCCGGCGTATCTATCCCGTTCTGCACGATTAACAAACCATTTTCCCAGGCGATTCCGTTATAGATGATGTGTAACAGCTGGGCTCCATAGAACATCCCCAGAGCGTAGAGCGAATAATGATACCGATCCACCCTGGCCTGATAATCCAGGAAAGCTCGACCATTTGCATAATATGCGTAGAAAGCCCTCTGTTCGAAACTGAACTGATTCGGAGTGACCGATAGAATAAAGTTTCTCTGCACTTCCTTCTCGTTGATATCCACAGCCTGCAGAGCAACCCTTCGCCGTTCGTACAGATTCGCCAGAAGTACCACGGTTCCCACGCTGTAGATCGTACCGAATACGGGACGATCAATGTAGAAATGCCCCCAGCCGGGCAGGACCGCGGATCGCCAGGCGAAATCCCAATAAGAAATGGGCTCGCCGTCCGGCTTTTCCATTTTGCCGGTATCCACAAGTTCGCGCAGCGCTTCGGCCCGGTCGGCTTTCTCTTTCGCTTCTTCGAGCTTCTTTTGTCGAATCTGCTCTTCAATGGCCGCAAGCTCTTTTTTCTTTTGCTCCGCTTCCATCTTCTGCTGTCGGATCTCTTCCTGACGCTTTTTCCAGGCCTGGTATTGACGAATATACTGGGCCCGCTGCTGCTGCTTCTGCGCTTCTGTGAAGGGCACGTATTGAATACGAGCGACTTGATTCTTTGCAATGCGTCTGGTACCGGTAGAAGTCGCGACGATGATATGCGATACAGTCTGACTCGTAATGCGTCCGTCGAAGGATTGCCCATTTCGCAGAAGGATGGATTCCGCTGACAGGGATGACGTCTCCAGGAACAACAGGCAGGCAAATACTATGAATGCAATTCTTTGCCACACTTGCGCTTCGGCCCTATCATTAAGAATTAATCTGATAATCGAGGCGCTTCCTCTATAGAGATTCATTTATTATTCCTTCCCCGACTTCCTAATTTTTAGATTTGCAACTCAGAGGCGATACCGCTCCAGAAAAAGAACATATGCTGCGCCTCGATCCGTGCCGCCGCTGTCGTCATACCGGCTGCCGACCAGGAGTTCTGGTAGGCCGTCCCCGTTAATATCAGCCGCGGTTACGGAGGAGCCGAAGGCATCGCCGTCATTCAACACCGAAGGCAGCCCTCCTTCCGTGCTGCTGAACTTTGTATGATATTTGACCGTGCCATCTCTATTCAGGAAAAGGACGTACAGGGCTCCCCGATTAAGCCCGCCGTCATCGTCATTCACCGCACCTACAACAAAGTCTGGCACCCCATCCTGATTGAGATCCCCGGGCGCGGCTCCGCCGCGGAGCTCGTCAGCATCGTCGAGAATGCCCGTAAATCCGCCTTCGGTAGCGCTGATCTTCTGGTGCTGCGCCACCGTACCATCTGAGTTCAGAAATAGAACATACAATGCGCCTCTGTTTGTTCCGCCGTCGTCATCGCCAAGAGCAGTAACAATAAGATCCGGGTTTCCATCAAGGTTGAGGTCTCCTGCAACGGTAACTCTGCGACCGAATCGATCATCGTCGTCCAGCATGCCCGTGAATCCACCTTCCGTGTCGCTGATTTTCTGAAAGGAGCTCACGGTACCGTTTGTGTTCATGAACAGAATGTACACCGCCCCCCGGTCTGTACCTCCGTCGTCATCTGTTAGAGCGCCTACCGCAACATCGGTGACTCCGTCTCCATTCAGATCACCCAACGAAGCGCAGCTGGCGCCAAAGCGATCGAGATCGTCCAGGGTGGCGGTGAAGCTGCCCTGAGAATCGCTGATCTTCTGAATCGCGTTCACCGTACCATTTGCGTTAAGAAACAGGGTATAGATGGAGCCGCGAGCCGGTCCATCATCACTATCTTGCGCTGCCCCTCCCATCAGGTCCAGTGTTCCATCGCCGTCCAGGTCTCCTATGGAGCAGGCACTCCATCCAAAGCGATCCAGGTCTGTCAATGCTGGCGTAACGCCGCCCTGAGTAGCGCTGATCTTTTGCTGTGCTCGAATGCTACCATCTGCGTTCATAAAAAGAACAAACACTGCTCCGCGATCACTGCCGCCATCATCATCCTGGGGGGCCGTGACGACGAAGTCCTGTATTCCATCGCTGTCCAGGTCTCCCGGACTCGTGGCATCCCAACCCAGCTGGTCATCGTCATTCAGAACCGCCGAAAACCCTCCCTGGCCTTCGCCGAGTTTTTGCACGGAACTTATGCGCACCGAAGGCGGAGTCACAGCTCCGGCGATGAGAAAAATCAAAGGATCCCGGGTATCCAGCGGACTGTACTGAATGTTCAGACAGGAAAGGCCACTCATCAATGAGCACAGAGCAAGAAGACATACAATGCAACGGCGCCCGAAGCAGGCGCTCTTTTTATGGGCTCCGCCAATCCGCTGTACATTACCGCTGATGGGGACAGATGTGTGGGCAATGTGATGCAACGGCCGTAGTAATCCTGAGATGAAGTTAGAATTCCGCGGCATTACCGCCCAGTGAGACGCCGGTGATTCTTGCCACAACCTGTTTCCCTGTTTCGCCTGGCCGAAGGCCCCCCCTGAACAGGGGGTTTTTGGCGAGTCAGGAAAACGCAGCATCTGCATCTCGGTCCGGACGAACATAGACGCAATGCATCAATCGGTGGCATAGGACTCTATTGACTGCCATCGCTCAATCGTCGTCTTTCTATGCGCCACCCTCTATCACCGAATTCGTCCGTGCTTATTCCAAGATAAATGTGGGTGCCGTCCTTAGCATTTGTGCGAAGATCTGTATCGTAGCCGGGGGTTCCAGATACAGACCACTCCAGAGCGCCGGTGGTGAGATTTCTGGATTCCAGGCGGTAGGGAGTGAAGCCGCCGCCATCACTGACATCGCCAGCCACCAATAGCGAGGCTCCCTGAAATCCTAACCAGGTAATGTTGTCCGTTCCCGAGGTATAGTTTTCCAGAATTACGCCGGATGTCCCGAAGCCTGCATCCAGGGCAGCCGTGGTACTATCGCGTTTTTCCAGATGCCACTGTCGGTTGCCAGGCGCCTCATCAACGCCTGCCAGAAAAAGAGAGCTTCCGCTAATCAAGCAGCCGCTCCGTTCGATTCGCTCTCCGCTGGCGGCCGAGGGATTGATAATCAGTTCACCGTCCCCATCGAACGCACCCACAGGAGTGCCGTCCGTGGCTGATCGCTTCTCAATCCACCAGGCGGTACTTCCTCCGGAAAACCGTCCCCCGCAAACGTAGAGAAACCCGCCATCAAATAGGACGTCGGTAAAGTTATCAAAGTTGACCGTCGGATCGGATTGCACCACCCCGTCCCCATCGAATGCGCCCACCAGGGATCCGTCGCTCATCAGGCGTTTTTCCACGCGCCCGCCCGCGCCCATGCCTCCGCCATCGTTATCGATACCTGCGACATAGATGTAGGTCCCGTCGCCGGTAATCTTTACCAGGGTGTCATTAATACCTCCTACGTTCGAGGTGATGATGCCAGCAGTGCCAAAGCCGGGATCCAGCGTGCCTGTATTGCGGCTGCGCTTTTGAATGTGCAGTTGAGGGTCGCCCGGACTTTCATCGCTGCCGACGACAAAGATGTGCGAAGAAGACAGATAGATGCTGGATGCCGCTTCATCCGCCGCAGATGGATTGTAGGTCACCACCCCATTGTTGCCAAATGCCGGGTCCAGTTCGCCAGTAATGGCGCTACGCTTTTCAATGCGCCATTGCTGATTGCCGGGTGTAGAGTCGCTACCTGCAATGAAAAGGTCGTCGCCGTCCAATGCGATGTCGTAGATTTCGTCGGCTCCGGATGTGGGATTATTTACGACGGACCAGGTTTCGCCTCCGGCATTATTGGCCGCCGCAGCGACGAGAATCACCAGAGGATTCTCCGATGAATCCAGGGGACTGGGCTTCACCTGGAGGCATGCGAGGCGACTCGAGATCGAAAACACAGCCAGCACAGAGAGCGCGGTCGATAGAACCGCCCCTCCGCGGCCAAATACTCGGCTGTTGCAGAAAAAGAAACGGGCTTGCAGGCCAGCACGTTGCATGCCGTGTACGATGAATTCTCTTTCCGGTCCGCGCAAATAGTATTCCCCACCAGACGCCCGGCTGAGTCCCCCTGTTCAGGGGGTTTTGCGACGGTGAGTCGGGAAAGGGCCGGGCTGCGGAACGTGACCCTGTATCTCTGCATGGTGAAAACGCCAATAGGCACTGAACCCGGTAGTACGCCCTCCGTAGCGCCAGGGATAATGAACGGCCCTAAAGGCGAGGGTCCACAGGATCCGATTCCAGAGCCAGAACACCTGCAACGCATTCGTGCACTCGATACAGCGGTTCCTTTTTGACAAATCGTTCCAGAGACTCATGACCCAGCGCAAATTCGCGCAGAGCAAGGGATCGTTTCCGGGACAGCCCACGCTTTCGCACACGATCCAGATTACTTTTCATATCGTAGTCCGGACCATAAATGATACGTAGATAGTCTTTGCCCCTGGTTTTTATCCCAGGCTGAACCATCCCACGTTTTCCACGAGCGACAAAATCCAGAGGTTTGGTAACAAAGCCCTCGCCGCCGGCTTCGGTTAACTCCTCCCACCAGTCGCAGGCTTCCCGGACGTCGGAGTCGGACGTCGTATCCACGATCCGATGTCTGGTGGAAACGAGAAGCCCCGGGGCGGAACTCACTATGGACTCCAGTGTCTCCAGATGCCAATCGTGGCTTCGGGAAAGAAAGGTGCGACCTTCGGCCGCCAGAATATGAAACGGGGCTACTTTGATATCCTGGAGACTTTCTGCCGGCCAGCAATATTGCCGATAGGCAGCGACGAACCGCTCAGTGTTTGCCGCCCGCAACTGGACGCTCTTGAGGAGATCATGAACTGCCAGACCGTTTTCACTGGCCTGCTCCAGAACCGGCAACACTGCTCCCAGGGCGCCCCGGGCTGCGGCGCCCACCGCCGCATATTGATCCCGCAGCAACGCCTGCGCCTTCAGGCTCCAGGGCATGATCTCGGTATCCAGACAAATCCAGTCCGTATCAAGAACATCCCAGGTCCCTGCATCATCCATCGCCTGTCGCAACACCTGCAGCACCGATTGCTCCAGGGAACCATTGGAGAAGAAGCGACGACCGGTTCTACTATAGCAAATACCCGCCTCCCCCGGTACGCCGAATCGACGGCTCGCCACTTCCTCATCGCGACAAACTACGATGATTGCCCGCGAACCCATATGCTTCTCTTCGCAGATCACCTGCTTGATCCCATTACGTTTATAATAGTCCAGAGCTTCTTCCGGTCTTTCCAGATAGCCATCCAGGGAACTGGTTTCGGACGGAGACATTGTGGGCGGCAAATGAATCAGCCATTGCGGATTCGTGGTAAACCGACTCAATGATTCAATGGATGCGGCGGAGTGCTCCTCGGGGATGGAGACGCTATGGGCCAGCGATGTCGTGATGATCCGCTTTCCGGCAATATCTTTGATATCCAGCAGCTGCGGATCACCGGAATTGGCGCCCCCGGCTGCAGCCAGCGGTTTCGCCGATGCGTAGTAAACCTCCCGGGCAGGCACATCTACCAGGGTCATTTCGGGATACCGCAGAGCCGTTAGTTTGCCTCCGAAGACGCAGCCAGTATCAATGTTAATGGTTCGGTTGACCCATTCGGCCTCGGTGACCGGCGTATGTCCGTATACAACACGGGCCTCGCCGCGATAATCCCTGGCCCATTGATACCGAACCGGATAACCATACTCGTCGATTTCGCCGGTGGTTTCGCCGTACAGCGCAAACTGCCGCACGGTTCCGGAGGCCCGACCGTGGTATTCCTCCTTAAGGCCCGCATGAGCCACTACCAGACGGCCCCCATCAAAGACGTAGTGACTCCTGAGTCCATCCAGGAACTGCATTATTGTGCTCAGGAATTCTGGATCCTGGTTCTCCAGTTGCCGGGCGCTCACTTCCAGACCGTGCTTGAGTTTGACCTGCTTGCCGCGCAGATATTTTAGGAGCTTAACATCATGGTTTCCCGCTACACAGAAAGCCAGCCCGGCGTCCACGGCCTGACTCACGAAGCGCAGCACCTCCGTGGTCCCTGGCCCTCGATCTACCAGATCGCCCACAAAAACCGGACGTCGACCATCCGAATGACTCAGCTCAGCCCCGTTTCCTGAATTCGTCGCATATCCCAGTTTCTCCAAAAGCGAAATCATCTCATCGAAACAACCGTGCACATCCCCTATGATATCAAAGGGACCGGACAGGTCGGTCTTATCCACCCATAGCCGGGTGCGCTCGATGCTTGCGGAGTCCACAGCCTCGGCGGAGTCGATTACATATACGAAGCGAAACCCCTCCTTCTTCAAACCACGCAAAGATCGCTGCAATTCCGATTGCTGTTTTCGCACAACCCCATTGGGCATATTTCTATCGGTACGTAACTGATTGCGCTGTTCCAGAACCTTTCGCGGAAGATTCAAAACGATGGCTACTGCATGGACATGAAACTGCCGGGCGAGTTGCAAAAGCTTTTTGCGAGATGGAGCCTGCACATTGGTGGCATCAATGACCGTGGTTTTTCCCCTGGCCAACCTCTTGGCCGCGATAAAGCCAAGGACTTCAAAGGCATCGGCTGTGGCCTCGTTGCTGTTTTCGTCGTCGCTCACCAGGGCCCGGCAATAGTCCGATGAAATCACTTCCGTAGGTTTGAAATGCTTCTTCGCAAACGTGGACTTACCGGACGCGGATGGCCCCACCAGCAAAACAAGGGATGGCTCCGGAAAACTGATGACAGATCTATCCATGTTCCCCCTCGACTTTCTGCGCTGCTTCTGCCTGACGAAAAACTGCCAGCTGCGTGGGGCATCCCAACCCGGAGTCTTCCGGCCCAATTCCCGAAAACTCTACCGAATAGCCGTACGCGCCGGCCACTCTGCGAGCCCAATCCTGGAATTCAAGACGTGTCCATTCGAAACGATGATCCGGGTGTCGCAGGGTACCCGCTGGAAGGTTTTCGAACAGCTGATTGTATTCGGCATTCGGAGTGCTAACCAGTAGCAGTCCGGGCTTCGCATGACCAAACACGGTTTTCTCCAGGAAAGGCAGTCGATCAGCTTCCATGTGCTCTATAACTTCGATCAGGCAAATCGCGTCGAATCCAGAAAAGCGATCATCCTTGTAGATGCCGGATCCATGAATCAGTTCCACTCGCTGGTTCCCATGGGATAGCTCATCGAGTTTTAAATTTCGTCTGGCATATTCCAGGACAGCGGGAGAAACATCGACACCTACAATACGTTTCAATCCTTTCAGTTTCTGGAGTCGTTTGAGTAGCTTACCCTCGCCGCATCCCAGATCCAGTACGCTGGTGGCATCGCTTTCATTCAGTATGGAGACAATCGTTTCCAATCGCTGTTCATTCAGGGTGAGGGGCTTTTCCAGAGCGTCTTCTTTAGACTGGTTTACCACTTCGACATCCAGAGTGTCAGTACTTTCACCGTTGCCGAGCCGGGAGAACGCCTGATTGGTCAAATGCCTCGCGCTTCGAAGGTAGCGCTTTACGATTTGATCCTGGACCGGATGCGTGTTCAGCCAGCCCTCACCGTGGCGGAGCAACTTTTCAACTTCCTCATCGGATACATAGTAATGCTTTTCTCTATCGAGAACCGGGATCAGTACGTAGAGATGCGACAGGACTTCTTTTAGCCTGGCCACAGTGCTTAATGTCATTTCGTAGTAAGGCGAGTCTCCCCATTCTGGAAATTGATCATCTAGGACCAACCTCCGGTAGTCCAACTGATAGCCCAGTGGAGAAAAGAGGGCCTCCAGCAATCCGGGCCCTCCCCGGGACGGTACCGCCACCAGTTTCAGCTCCAGCGGAATTTTCGTTTCGGCCAGTTCTGGCTTCTCCTTACAGTGGCCGGACAACGCGCTTCCGAAGACTTTCGAAATGGCTCCGGAAAGGAAACTGGAAGCGATGTATGGCTTATCGTTAACATATTGCGCCAGAGGACTTTCGCCGCCCGTCTTCCCTCGAACCAGAGAAATCGGATCCAGGTCCAGAAGCAATGCGGCGGTTGTACGTTCGTCTGTAGACTCCGGATAGAAAACGTGAGCCTCCCCATAGGAGAGAGCAAATCGCTGCACCCGCCCCGGATGTTTATGGAGCAGGTATCCCAGGTCCGTGGCCTGCGGCATGGTAGTTGTGATGGTTAATAACATAATGGCTAAGATACGAAAAAAGGCGGACCCCCGGGCCCGCCTTCGCAATTCAGATCGGAGCATATCCCGGCTATACCAGAGTGGTCACCTCTAGCTCTATGCGGAGGGAAAGGTAAAGTAGGCCGCGACCTTGCATGCTCCAAAGGGGGTCACATGCGAAAACTGTGTCAAGCGGTTCTGGAAAAAGTCGAAGGACTATAGTGTAAGCCCCAATCACCAGGAAGTGGGGGGTAGCGAATGCGGAGCGCAGGATGCGCGACGGACGGGGCGTCTAACCATGGAAGGTTAGCCGCCCCGGCTCGATACTCCGCATCCGCGAGGCCCAGCAGGTGGGATTGATCGAAAAGCGAGTGCACGAAGCACGAGCGTCAGGGAGTTGTCCCAGAGGCCCCCGTAAGTGGGGGTGGTCGAAAGACGAGGACAGGATGTCCGAGCGCGGGGTAGTCCGTGCGAGGAGGCGCGGCCTACCCCGCTCGACTACCCCCACTTACGGTTTGGAGACGGCGGGAGTCGCCGGACGTTGAACCCGCATCTCGGTCGGTGCCCGGCACCTCCTTGCACCGAGCACCGACTACACCCGTCCGTGGGTGTGGCTCGATACAGGTTCAACGTCTAAGGTGGAGAATGGCATCGCAAGGCCTACCCTTGCAGGAGTGAGTCCAAGATCAGTCTACCAGAAGCCATGAAGAGACTATAGTGTAC